>Ga0247832_1000588_pt1 | contig 73452 bp, 63 predicted proteins | sample LaCruzMarch2015__10_FD_192407 | JGI IMG/M metagenome (GOLD analysis project Ga0247832, IMG submission 192407) | Freshwater microbial communities from meromictic Lake La Cruz, Castile-La Mancha, Spain - LaCruzMarch2015_4m | ecosystem: Environmental > Aquatic > Freshwater > Lake | place: Spain... | reverse complement strand
TTCTTTTTGAGACGCACAAACACACCCCAAAACTAGCTCTGGGACACCCAACAAGCAAACAAAAACCGCTTCAATTCACTGGAATCGCATCTTTTTTTTCGAAATCCGAAGAGCCGAGGAAAACAGGGCCAATTCATTTCAGTGATTTCAACCAACCTGACTGAAAAGAAAATAGAAGGAAGACATGCCACTGCCTTGCTGTCGTTGAACGGACTTTTAACCCAATGTTTCCGTCAGACTTTCAAGTTGTTCGAACCCTTGAAGCAAGTAGAAAGCAAGTTGATTCATGGAAATGGCAATCTTGTAAGTGGGCAGTGAGCGGGCAGTCTCATTATTGAAACCTCATGATCAGGCTGATTCCTCGTGAGATTAACCAAGTCTAAACACTTAGTTTTCATGATCAGACTCCTGTTATAGCTCATAAACCCGAATTGGCTCAATAAAGAATCAGTTATATTGAATGTACACCATTTTCGAAAAATGAGGTACTACAAGGCTTAAATAAATCATTATCAGGTACATACCTTAATTTTATTGGTTTGCAAACAAAATGGAAGTAGCTTTCATTAACAATCTATGTTAACAAAACATGAAGTTTTGATTAAAAATGCAGAACCTGTTATTTTGGAACTACTTGTTTAATAGTATTTTAATGTTTTTGAAAGGCTTTTTTTAAATTGACAGATGACAAGGTAGATTGTTTGTAAGATTAGAACTTTTACCTTTAATTTATCAGAATCTTTGCCTATGCCGCACTTTATATTTTATCATCTTGCCTTTACTTATAGGAACAATCAGGCTGCCTACAGCCACCTGATGAAGACCCAAGCGCCTGTCCATGCCAAACCACACCCCAATTAACCTTATGATTTCTTGAATAGATATTAGGAGTGGCATTAACCGGGTTTCTTCAAATTTTAAATTCATTTAAACATGAAAAAGTTTCAAAGTTTCAAAGTTTTTAACTCTAGATCACAAATTTTCCTTGCACTTCTTTTCTTCGTTATTGTTCAAAATTCAATTGCTCAACAAGTTGAACTTTTCAAGGGAAAGCAATTTGTTCATATAGACACCAATTGGTTTTCATATAGTGGATCCGGGGCAAATCAACTTACTGAAGTTGATAAATTCCATTTGTCGGTGAAACTAAAAGACGGATTCAAAACGCAAGGTTATGGAGGTAATCTTGGTCAATCCTTTGGAATTGAATTTCTTAGACTTAGTTCCTTGGGTTGGGCTGACTATCATATTCCTTCCCATGTTGATTTTTTTCAGACTGCCCGTAATCTTATGGAAGATCCGCATGTGCAAGATGTTGACATTCATTACTATCTGGAACTTTCAACAGTGAATGATGAATATATGAACGTGCCACCCGGAACAGAAACCGTAACCAATAGCCAATGGTCTTTAAAAAGGTTTGGCTTGGAGCAGGTATGGTCTAATTTTGGGCATGGCAACCGAAATTCCAACGTACAAGGCGGCACTGTCGTGGCGGTTTTTGATACGGGTTTAGATATTACTCACCCGGATATTGGCCAAGGCAATGACAACTACCACAACTTGTGGACAAATTATGCCGAACTCAATGGAGTACCAGGTTACGATGACGACCAGAATGGGGTAATTGATGATATACATGGTGCATTTTATGATGAAAACTCCCCTGTTCCTCAGTCAAATATAACTGATGAATATCCATTTGCACCAAGCCATGGCACTCATGTTTCAGGAATTATTGCAGCCAAAACAAATAATGATATTGGAATAGCTGGTTTGGCTGGTGGCTTGCCCAATACTCTTGGAGGTGCTAAAATTATGACTATCAAGATATTTGGTGCTCAAAGACTCAATAGTACTATAATGGTAGATGATGCCATCGATTATGCTGTGGCTATGGGAGCCAAGGTTATGAACATGTCATTCAGATCCGAACCTAGTCAGGCCATCAATGAAGCCTTAAATTTTGCCAGCAACAGCGGGATATTCATTATTGCTGCAGGTGGCAACCACGCCAATCTAAATTTAGATGAACGTTTGTCGGGCAACGGGGCAGGAACATTCCCCGCAAATCATCCAAAAGTTATGGGCATTGGCAATGGCTATGGAAATTACAATTCCCCTGCTGATAAGCTCCTTACAGTAAATTCAACATCATTTTGGGGCAATCACATTGATATTTATGCCCCTGGCACTGATATTCTATCTACTGTTAAAGACAACCAATATAGGGCAGAAACCGGCACTTCCATGGCGGCTCCCTGGATTGCAAGTATCGCCGCACTAATGCTAGATATTAACCCTTGTTTGAGCATATCTGAAATAAAAAATATTCTCACTTCTACAAGCACCAAGCCTACCAACCAATGCGCCAACCCCGGTGAACCGCCGGCCGGTAACATATTTGATCCTACCATTGTGGCCTACAATCGTTGTATGGATTTAAAAAGAAAAGGATATATAAATCCTGGCTTGGCACTGGCAATAACAAGTGAAAATACACCTGCAAACACAAACCCTGATATTTACATTAAGGATGCAATGAATGATTTTGGTAAAGAGCCTTATACAAGTGGCTATGTAGTTTGGGAATCACCCGATATTTGGGTTCGGCAATTGCCGGATGGACTCACCAATCATGAACATCAAAATCCACAGTACAACTCGAATTTAGTTCCTGTTGCAAATGTAAACTATGTGTATGTACGCCTCAGAAATAGGTCTTGCAATCCATTTTTCAATGCAGGAGGTGCAAAAGTTAGATTGAATTGGGCTAAAGCAGGCGTTGCAGGAGATTTTCCGGCTCCTTGGGATGGTAACACATTTATACCCAACACAACTACACCGCTTGGAGGAGAAATTGGATTAGAGCAAGTTAGCTATATTCCCGAAAAAGGAGATGTAATCCTGGAATTTGCCTGGCAATTGCCCGATCCACAACTGTACAACACATTGAGCGACAATTGGTATTATTGTCTTTTAGCTTCATTTGATGACGCAAATGATCCGATAAGTTCACCTTCTTTAGTGCTAAGGACATTGCTGGAAAACAACAATAACATTGCCATGAAAAATCTCTCCATTATGCGCATTGAGCCTTTGCCACCCGGGCAAATATCAGACAAGGGACATTATGCAGCTATTTATGCTTCCAATCTTGATGGAAATTATGGGTCTCAAAACTTTACACTAAGAGAGGTAGAACAAAGTACTGAGCAGTCAGTGTTTTCATTGGCCAAGGTTTCAGTTCAACTTACTCCAACTTTGTTTAATTCATGGATGCAAAATGGCATGCAAGGCCATGGAATTGAGGTAGAAAAAAGTGAACACAGGGTATACTTTACAAGCGACAGTTCTTCTATCAACAATTTAGATATCCCATCAGGGGAAATAGAATTAGTAAAACTTGAAGTGAATTTTCTTGCTAACAAAGACACTAGCGATTTTAGCACGAAACTGCGCTTGGTGGCGCAAAATGGGCTTTCAGGTGACGTGATGAACGGGGAAACATTTTTAGTAAGCAAAAAGAAAAGCAAGAATTTCAAAGCAAATGCAGGTGCAGACAAGTATGTTATGCAGAACCAACCTTATACTTTGCAAGCAGAGAATCTTGGCGATGGATTTGAATACAGTTGGGTGGACAAAAGCAATGACACACTCTACAACGGAGATGAAATTACACTTACAGCCCAAACCCGGACTGCATACACCCTACTTGTAAAAGATGAACTTTCTGGATTTATTGATTTCGACTCTTGCAATGTGTTTTTGATTGCAGGGGAGATTTCTCTGGTTTATCCTAATCCTGCCAGTGAAAGTGTGGAAGTTCAATATGAATTATTGGCTCAGGGTGATGCCAGGCTGCTTTTGATTAATTCAACAGGTAACATTTGCAGAAATGAAGAAGTAGATTCCAGTTTACACTCGAAAATCCTTTCACTATCGTCTTTAAACCCAGGCTTATATACCGTACTGCTAACCTCACATGGGCAAATTGTTGATTCTGCTAACCTTTTAAAACAATAAACCATGAGAACCTTTATCTTCTTTTTTATTGTTTTGGGCTATTGCATACACGCAATGGCCCAAAACCCTATACCGAACGCAGGCTTCGAAGAATGGGACTCCATACCAGGCTTGCGGCCATTTTGGGAACCAAAGAATTACGTCTCTAAAAACAGGGCTTTTCAAACTACTAACAGGATTTATTCTTTTCGATCTACTGACAGCCATTCAGGGCTGTATAGCTTGTTGGCAACTCCTGCAATAGATTCATCCTGGAACAATGGGTCCGGTGAGAGTAGAAATTCCTGGCTCAGCTTGGATACGACGCTAAATCCAATCGTTACCTTGAATAGCCATGTTGGAATTCATTATACATACCTACCCTTGCCTGGCTTTCCTTTACGTCTTACAGGCTGGTATAAGTATGTTCCAGATTCAACTACACCTTGGCCATGGAAACGAGACCCTTACATTATTTTATTAGGCCTTCAAAATGGTTCTTTACCTGGTGTTTGCGGAAGAGGAATTAAAACCTTTATAGATGCAACCAATGAATGGACATTTTTTTCAGCAGATTTTCAAGACGAATGCCCACCTTTAAGGCCATCGAAGTTCAGTATTATTATTAGTTTCCCGTCAAAGAATGCGATACAAAATCCACTAGGAAAACTATGGCTCGACGACTTAAATCTGGAATACCTACCTACTTCTGTGGCAGAATCTGTGCAAAAAGAGTCATTCACCATCTACCCCAATCCGGGAAAAGATTTCATTCAGATTCATAGCTCTGATTTGCAGTTTGATGAAGTTCGTCTGGTAAATGTGCATGGCAGTATTCTCATCGAGCAAGGTAAACCTGTTTCTCGAATAAATGTCCGCCATCTTCCATCGGGCATTTATTTTGTCAAATGCTTGTCAAAAGGAACTTGGTATTCAAAGAAATGGGTTAAAGTCGACTAAACGAATCAAAAATTCTCCAGAAAAGAATCTGGCATTTTGAAGATTTGCTTATAGATTCTTAGTTCAGTTATCCATATATAAAAAAGCCCGCCTCAGAAATTTGAGACGGGCTTTTTTATACAAACCAAATTCAGCTTTTATGGCTTAAAGACAACATTGGTTTTATTCTGAGTAGCAGGAGTTTTGTATGCTACCACTTTTTTCACTTCCGGCTTCGCTTGAGCGTGGTGTGTTTGTTTCACGCTTATGTGCGGTGCAATAATCAACGAAACAATAGACATCAACTTAATGAGGATGTTCATAGAAGGTCCGCTGGTATCTTTAAAAGGATCGCCCACGGTGTCGCCAGTTACAGAAGCTTTGTGTGGCTCCGATTTTTTGTAATACATTTTTCCATCGATGTCCACGCCTTTTTCAAACGACTTTTTGGCATTGTCCCAGGCACCACCCGCATTGTTTTGGAACATGCCCATCAACACGCCACTTACTGTAACACCGGCCAGCAAACCGCCCAGCATTTCGGCAGAACTTACTTCAGAAAATACGTTTAAAAATCCAAAACCAATTACCAAAGGTGTTAAAAGAGCAATAGCACCTGGCAACATCATTTCTCTCAAGGAAGCTTTGGTAGAAATTTCAACACATTTTTCGTATTCTGGTTTGGCTTTGTACTCCATAATGCCTGGAATTTCACGGAATTGACGGCGCACTTCATTCACCATATCCATGGCAGCACGACCTACAGCAGCAATGGCCAGCGAAGAAAATATAAAAGGAATCATGGCGCCCACAAACAAAGCGGCAAGAACAGGGGCTTTAAAAATATCGATGGCAGAAATTCCAGCCACACCCACAAAAGCTGCAAACAAGGCCAATGAAGTTAATGCAGCAGAAGCAATGGCAAATCCTTTTCCAGTAGCAGCAGTGGTGTTTCCAACGGCGTCAAGATTGTCTGTTCTGTGTCGAACTTCTTCTGGCAACTGACTCATTTCGGCTATACCTCCTGCGTTGTCGGCTATAGGGCCAAAAGCATCAATGGCCAATTGCATGGCGGTAGTCGCCATCATGCCTGAGGCGGCAATGGCTACACCATATAAACCGGCAAAAGCATAAGCACCCATAATGCCCGCAGCGAGCACTATTGTTGGCAACATGGTCGATTCCATGCCTACAGAAAGTCCGCCAATGATGTTGGTGGCGTGGCCTGTACCTGATTGTTTGATGATGGAAAGCACAGGTCGCTTGCCCATGGAAGTGTAATATTCAGTAATCATACTCATGAGCGTGCCAACCACCAGACCTAAAATAATGGCAAAAAACACATCCATTTTGGTGAAGTCATATCCCCGAATAGACAATTCGTTGGGCAGCATCCAATTAACAAGGAAATAACAAGCAATGGCTGTAAATACAATAGAAGAATAATTGCCCATGTTGAGGGCGTTTTGCACGTTCGAATTTTCGCCTTTTATTTTCACGAAAACCATGCCCATCATCGAAAACACAATGCCAAAACCAGCAATAAGCATGGGTAGCAACACGGGGGCAATGCCTCCAAAGTTGTCCAGATTTGAATCGATTTCACGGCCCAATACCATGGTAGCCAAAATGGTAGCCACATACGAGCCGAACAAGTCGGCACCCATGCCGGCTACGTCGCCCACGTTGTCACCCACGTTGTCTGCAATGGTGGCAGGGTTGCGCACATCGTCTTCCGGAATTCCAGCTTCAACTTTACCGACCAGGTCAGCGCCTACATCGGCCGCTTTGGTGTAGATACCGCCACCCACACGGGCAAAAAGGGCAATGGATTCAGCACCAAGCGAAAAGCCGGCCAATACTTCCAAAGCTTTTTCCATGGCGAGTCCGTTCACATCCCCACCAACGCTCACCACATACATTTGGTAAAAAAGGATGAACAAAGAACCTAAGCCCAATACCGCCAAACCTGCCACACCAAGACCCATCACAGAGCCACCGGTAAACGAAACGGCCAGTGCTTTTGGCAAACTGGTGCGAGCGGCTTGCGTGGTGCGCACATTGGCTTTGGTGGCTATGTTCATGCCTACCCAGCCTGCAAAGGCAGAAAATACGGCACCAATTACAAACGAAATAGCAATGACAGGGCTTGAATTTTCGACCAGTGTGCCCGACCAAGCCAACACTATGGCGGTGATGATGACGAAATAGGAAAGCACTTTCCATTCAGCTTTCAAAAAGGCCATTGCACCGTCGGCAATGTAGCCAGCCAGCTTGTTCATTTCAGCGTCGCCGGCTTCCTGTTTGTTTACCCAGGCAGACTTTATAATGGTAGCCAGTAATCCCACGGCACCAAGAATAGGAATCAAGTAAATGATGTTTTCCATGTATGTTGATAAGCAGTTTTTACACTCAAAAAATGAGGGTGCAAGTATAGCGGGTTTGTTTCGAAAAACCAGTTTAGTTGTAATCAGCTATAAATCAGGAAAATAATGGAGGAAAAACCGAGAAGTTATTTGCTTTTGCCTGTTCATAATCCATTAAAATTCACTTCCAGCTCGGTTTTGAAAAACGAACGGCTTTTTTTTGCTTATTGAAGATGCTGTTCAGTCAGGAAAATTGAGTGCACCACATCATCCTTTTTTCATATGCATGTGCGTTGCAGAAATGAGTTGTGATACATTTCAAATTTTTCAAAAATCACCCACAAATGTGTGCGAGAAAAAAGTGCGGAGTTATAAAGTTAACACGAAAAACTACCACAACTTTGATAAGCAGCTTGGGCACAGTTTTGCCATGGAAAGTGTTGAATGATGCATCTCCAACACCACATCCGACATGTCTTTTGCTCAAGCCTAGCTTGGCTCTTCTTATATTTTAGTATTCATTTTCCGTTACCATCATCTTGGTGCTAAATCTGGTCATACTTGGCCAGGTTAGTATGCCTTTGGCGGACTTATTCAGCCTGTAGAGAAAGTTTATGGACTCTCATTCACCAAATGCTCCACTATTTTAAACCACATGAAATGGGAGATTACTTTTTCAATAAACCCAAATTGGAATTTTTGACTTATTGTGGAGTTTTCTTTGGATAAACCCACCTTTGATTGCAGCTTCCTTATTTTAATCTTTTGATAATGAAATAGTTATATAGCACTTTTGTTTGTAGTAAATTGTTAGCAAAAAATGTAGGTTAATTGAAAGTTCAGCAAATTGTAAGAATTGTTAACAATTTGGCAACAGGACGATGGGTAAATTAAGTGTGTTTTCAATAAGTATATAAGTTTATTGCCATTCAACTAAATTTTATTCTAACTGCTTCATGGCTATTGACTTATGCAACCTTACTTTTATATTTGCACCGAGCTGTTTAAGCTAACCTTATTTAGTACACCAAACTAATAGCCAAATCAGTTCGCATTAACCAAATCGTCATAAATCCGGCTACGAGCCGGATTTTTTTATGTCAAAATTTCTGACCTGGTGCAGTAAGTCTAAAAAAAGCAGGCATCTGTTCTCAGTTTTGAGTTTTTTTGCCGCATGTTCATAGAACCACATTTTCATAGCAATCCTGCAACATTCAGGAAAAAAGGAGGGGGTTGGATAGAGGTAGTCTGCGGCTCCATGTTTTCAGGTAAAACCGAAGAATTGATTCGACGGCTAAACAGAGCCCGAATCGCCCGTTTCAATGTCGAAATTTTCAAGCCAGCCTTCGACAAGCGATACCACAAAGAAAACATTGTAAGTCACGATCAAAATGCAATCTCTTCAACACCTGTTAGAACTGCATCTGAAATTCTGGAAAAGGCGATGCACTGCGACATTGTAGGCATTGACGAAGCACAGTTTTTTGATAGTGAAATTGTGGACGTTTGTAGTCAACTAGCCAATGAAGGCATTCGGGTAATTGTAGCTGGCCTGGATATGGACTTCCGAGGAGTGCCTTTTGGTACAATGCCTGCTCTCATGGCCATTGCCGAATATGTAACTAAAGTTCATGCCATTTGCGTGAAATGTGGTGGCGTGGCTTCCCACTCTCACAGGCTCGATACTTCGCAAGAGCAAATGCTCATTGGCGAAACAGAACTATATGAGGCACTTTGCAGGGCATGCTTTAACGAAGCACAAAATTTGCCATCTGCTTCCTCGTTCAGCAACATTACACAACAGAAATAAGTTAAGAAGATTGAATTGTTAGCTATGAACATTAGAGTCAAAATCCTCGGGCTTGCTATAGTTTTATTGACATACATATCAGGTTTTGGACAAGCAAAACTTCCGGTAGGCTCTTGGCGAATTCATTTGCCCTTTGGCTCAATAGGTATTCTAGAACGTGCCGGCGATCAAATTTTTGCAAGTGTTGGTGCTGGAATCCTGATATATAATCAGTCTACAGGCGAGGTGCAAACCATGAGTAAAATCGACGGGTTGAGCGATGTAAGTGCTACTGCTATGGCATACAACAGCGCTACAGGAACGTTAATCGTCGGCTACGAAAGTGGTAACATCGACTTTGTTACGGGAAATCAGGTAGTGAACTTGAATGCCATCATAAGAGCTGATTTTTTTGGGTCTAAGCGTATTAACCATATTCATATTGACAAAAATCTTGCGTATTTGTCGTGCGAATTTGGATTGGTTGTAGTAAATATTGCCAGAAAAGAAATAAAAGAGAGTAATATCTCTATGGGTTTAAGTGGCAGTTCAATTAAACTGTATTCTTCTGTAGTGTTAAACGACACGTTGTTTGTAGCCAGCACAGAAGGCGTTAAACTTGCTTTATTGCGGACCAATTTGCTCGATAACGAAAATTGGAAATCACTCATTCCCGAGGCGTCTTATGGTCTTCCAGCAAACACTCGATCGTTGATTACCGGAGTACATCTTTTGAATGACAGAATATATGTTAGTATGTCAGACTCTGGCTTGTTTTCACGACAAATTAATGGATCTTTCAAAGCATTTAACCTACTTCCCAAAAAATCATACAGTTTAGTCAAATCAAATAATAATAAAATTGTTGTTTTTTCTCAAGATTCAGTAGTAGTTATCAATGGTAATCATGAAAAAGATAAGATTATTTACAGCCAAGGAAAAATAAGTCGTTTGAATGGAGCTGTTTTTTCTGCTAATGGAGATTTTTTATATTTAGGTGACCAGCAAAATGGGCTCATAAAAACAGATTACAAAACAGGTGTATCGGATAATATCGTGCTAAATGGTCCATTTTCAGCCAATTTGTTTAAGCTTTACAGCTATGAAGATAAAGTGTTGGTTCTTCCCGGAGGGATTAATATTTCAGCAGGGTATATACAGCGAAGTTTATTTGATGGTTTTTTTGAGTTTCAGAAAGGAAATTGGACCAACTACAACATCTACAACGGTTCAGCTCCTTCGTTTTCCGACCCTATAAATGCTGAATATAACCCTAGCAATGGTTCATTATTCCTTTCAACCTATGGCTTTGGACTCGTTGAACGAAAAAGTGACATGAGCTTTGAGATTTACGATGATAGAACAGAAGGTTCTACCTTGTGCAATGAAATACCCGGTGGTGCATTTACAAGAGTACTAGGCTCTGCTACCGATTTAAAAGGGGTACAGTGGATACTCAATGCAAATGAACGATGCAGTAACTTAAGTTTGCATGCCAGATATCCTGATAATACTTGGAAGGGTTATAGAATAGATTTCATTGCCGGGTACTATCAACCCTGGCTTATTTTAGTAGATAATGCTAACCGAATCTGGATGACTTCAGGTCCAGGTCGGGTAGTTGGAAACAACAGCATTATAGTCATGGATGACGAGGGCAAGCTTGTAAAGTCAATGGGCACCTCAGAAATTTCAGGTGGGCTACCCGATGGAAATATATTCGCCATGGTGAAAGACAAAAAAGGACAGATTTGGGTTGGCACTAGCAAAGGTGTTGCAGTGTTTTTTAATCCAGAGGCTGTGCAGCAAGGTGTTGAAGCCAAAGCATATTTGCCTATTTATGACGGCAGACCTGTGCTTGAAAATTATAAAATCTCAAGCATAGTAGTCGATGGTGGAAACCGCAAATGGATAGGTACGGATGGGGCAGGGGCTTGGCTTTTCAATGAAGATATGAGCCAGGTCATTTTACATTTGACGGTTGAAAACAGTCCATTGCTTAGCAATCAAATAACAGATATTGCCATCAACAAAGCCACAGGCGAAGTGTTTTTTGCTACAGAAAAAGGACTCATTTCATACCAAAGCGATGGCGGTTCAGAGAATATTCAGCCTGGTAAAGAATTAGAGTGTTTAAGTTCAGACATCAGCATTTTTCCAAATCCTGTAAAACCTGGATATGATGGCCTTATTACTATGCAAGGCTTCTCGCCAAATAGCATGGTGAAAATCACCGATATGGCTGGCAGGCTCATGTATGAGAACAATGCAGTTGGAAACATGCTGGCTTGGAACCAGAAAGACTACAACGGCCGAAGGGCAGATCCAGGAGTGTACCTTGTGTTTAGCAGTCAAAATGATGGCACCCAGGCCTGTGTAACTAAACTGGCCATAGTGCGATGAAAATGGTTTGGTTTTGCTTTATCGCATGGCTTGGTCTGGCCTGCAATTCTAAAAAAGCAATAAGCACTGATGCAGGTTCGCAAATTCCGGACTGTATGAAGCAGGAAATAGCTGGGTTAGGCAAACACAACTGGTTTAAAGTAGTGAAGATCAATGAACAGCCAGCAGAACAAGTGAAAGCTGAAAACTGGCAACAAGAACTCTCCTGGCTGAATTACCTTCAACTTCCTGAAAAAGAAAAAGACCAATACAGAATTTTACCTTCATCGACCATACTTTCGGGCCAAAGTTGGATTAGAAATAATAACGATAACGGCCTTCAGACTTTGTATTTACGTAGCTCAATTGTTGGAAAATGTGAGCAAGCCAAAGCCTTGGTAAAAGAAAAAAATGTGTTATTTGAGCGCCGATTAAAACTGAATGCTTCATTCAAATCAGATGATACATTGGCCATTTTTACTGTCTCAGGCTACCAAAAAGTATTATTTTCCGAACCTGTTAACTACGAGGTAATCTACTATGCCCTCCAACCTTAATTCAAATTCGTTTTTTTTAATCTTCATTTTGTGCCTTGCTTTTGCAACCTCTTGCAAGCCTACACGGGTAAATAGTCCTTCGCAGACTAGTACACAAACTGTAGACAAATCAGCAGAAAAGCGCATTGCCACGCCCATTCCCTTGAAATATGCATACTTGCCTAGCAAGGAGCGTAAATTTGATTTGATACATACCCGCATGGAAGTGCAGTTCGATTGGGAAAAAGAAGAAATGAAAGGCCTGGCTACTTTGACTCTCACGCCTTATTTCTACAGCCAACAAAATCTTGAGTTAGATGCCCAGGCCATGACCATAAACAGTGTTCGGCTGTTGAAAAAGAAGAGCTTGATTTCCTTGAAATTTCAGAATACTGGCAAAAAGCTCTTGGTCGCTTTAGATACCATTTACAGCAAAGGGCAAGAAATACAACTAGAAATTGACTATGTGGCGCAACCCAAAAATGTAACCGCTGGTGGAAACTACGCCATTACCGACAACAAAGGCCTTTATTTTATCAACGCACAAGGTAAAGTACCCAACAAGCCCAGGCAAATCTGGACGCAGGGCGAACCGGAATCAAGCTCAGTTTGGTTTCCAACCATAGATGCGCCGAATGAACGATGCACACAAGAAATGCATATTACCGTCGACAGCAATTATACTACCCTCAGCAATGGTGTTCTGAGTTATTCCACTGAGCCAGAACCGGGCAAACGAACTGATGTTTGGGAAATGAAGCTGCCACACGCTCCTTATTTATTCATGATGGCCATTGGCGAATTTGCAGTAGTAAAAGATAAGTGGAGAGACATTGAACTCACGTACTTGGTTGAAAAAGAATATGAACCTTATGCCAAGGCCATTTTCAAGCATACGCCCGAAATGCTGGAGTTTTTTTCGAATAAATTGAATTACAAATATCCCTGGCCAAAATATGCGCAAGTTGTTGTGAGAGACTATGTGTCGGGAGCTATGGAAAACACCTCTGCTTCTTTATTTGGCGAAGATATTCAGTCAACAGATAGGGAGTTGCTCGACCAAAACTGGGACGACATCATTGCCCATGAAATGTTTCACCAATGGTTTGGTGATTTGGTTACCCTGGAAAGCTGGCCCAATCTGCCGCTTAACGAGTCGTTTGCCAACTATTCAGAATATTTGTGGAACGAATACAAACATGGCAAAGATGAAAGCGACTATATAGGCCACAAAGAAAAAGAACAATATTTCGATGAATCGAACCACAAACAAGAACCCCTCATCAGGTACCATGTTCGCTCGGCTGAAGACATGTTCGACAGTCATTCTTATGCCAAAGGCGGTCGCATTTTGCACATGTTACGCAAAACCATCGGTGACCAGGCATTTTTTGAAGGGCTTAGTTTTTACTTACGCACCAATCAATATCGGTCTGTAGAGGTGCACAACTTGCGCATGGCTTTCGAAGAAGTGACTGGCAAGGATTTGAATTGGTTTTTCGACCAATGGTTTCTGCACCCTGGTCACCCAGTGCTGCGAGTTAGTCAGGCATATCAGGCTGATAGTGCTCAGGTTGTCATTGCAGTTGAGCAAGTACAAGACACTGCGCACGCTCCCGTTTATCAGATTCCTTTTCAGGTAGAAACCTCTTTGCGTGGCAATTTATTCAAATATGAATTCACATTGCAAGGTGCAAAAGGGCAGTTTAAAATTCCTTCCTTAACCAAACCCGATCATATCGTTTTCGACCCGGAACATACCTTGCTTGCAGCTATTGACGATTCAGCTTCGGGGATGGAATTGTTTTCAAAGTTTAGCCTGAGCAACAGTGGTTTAACAAGGTATTTGGCCTTGAAAGACCTCGTGGTCGAAGATAAAAATCCAGATACAAAACTGGCAGAGCTAGCGGTACAAAAAGGGCTGAACGATTCATTTTGGCTTGTGCGTGAAGTTTCAATTGCCTACCTGATGGCCAGGCAGATTTCAATTGGTGATGCAGCCAAAAAGCAAATTGAAGCTATTGCCGAAAATGATGCTAAAACACAGGTTCAGGCTGCCGCTATTGCATTGTTGGCCAAAGAAAATGCCCCTAAACACGAAGGTTTGTTCCGTCGAATGCTCAATCATCGTTCCTACACTGTTGCTGGAAGTGCCCTCGAAGCATTTACAAGCACAGATGCAGAAGACAAACTGGAGGTGATGAAGCGTTTTGAGAAAGAAACGCATACTGGAATTGCTTCTGCTTTGGCCAACGTCTACTCCAGAATAAAAGACACCACTTATATTGGCTGGTTCACCTGGCAGTTGGAAAATGGTAAAAAGTCTGGTCAGTTTAATCTCATCACCGCTTTTGGGCAATATGCTTATGGCATGAAAGACTCCCAGGCACAAGACAAATGTGTGCGAAAACTTCAATACCTGGTTACCAAGGAAACTTCTTTCATTGCCCGTTTTGCTGCTTTCAGGGTTCTCGGACTTTTTTCTGACCGACCCGACATTCAGCAATTCCGGAAGTTGGCCGCTGAAGCTGAGCAAAATCAAACCTATCGGCAGTATTTGATGAGTCAGTTGTAGGGCATTTTGTTCCTCTTTAGCTGGTCAAAAAAAACCGGCTCAAGGCCGGTTTCAAAGTTGTTTCTCAGAAAACTTCTTAAAAATCCTCGCTGAGCGAAAACTTAGGTTTGTCGTTGTCGCTCATCACGCCTGCTTTTTGGTATTCGGCTACACGCTTTTCGAAGAAATTGGTTTTGCCTTGCAGCGATATCATTTCCATAAAATCGAATGGGTTGGTGGCTCCATAAATTTTGGAACAGCCTAAAGCCCCAAGCAGTCGGTCGGCAACAAATTCGATGTATTGATTCATGAGCCTACTGTTCATGCCAATGAGGTTTACAGGCAATGCGTCGGTCACAAATTCCTGTTCGATAGCCACAGCATCCCGAATGATGGAAATCACACGTTCTTCCGGAAGCTTATTGTTGAGGTACTCGTTGTACAACAAGCAGGCAAAGTCGCAATGCAGTCCTTCGTCTCGTGAAATTAACTCATTTGAGAATGTGAGGCCAGGCATTAAGCCACGTTTTTTCAGCCAGAAAATCGAGCAAAAGCTACCGGAAAAGAAAATGCCTTCCACAGCTGCAAAAGCAATCAATCGCTCTGCAAAGTCCTCACTTTGAATCCATTTGAGTGCCCATTCACCTTTTTTAGCCACACAGGGTACTGTTTCGAGGGCGTTGAAGAGTTTGTTTTTTTCTGCTGGATCTTTGATGTAGGTGTCTATCAACAACGAATACGTTTCTGAGTGGATGTTTTCCATCATGATCTGAAAGCCATAAAAACACTTGGCCTCGGGCAGCTGCACTTCGTTGAAGAAATTAACCCCCAGGTTTTCGTTTACAATCCCATCGCTGGCAGCAAAAAAAGCCAGCACATGCGAAATAAAATGCCGCTCTCCGTCATTGAGATTCAACCAATCGTTGTGGTCTTGGGCTAGGTCAATTTCTTCCGCTGTCCAGAAACTTGCCTCGGCCTGTTTGTACATGTGCCAGATGTTGGCGTGCTGGATGGGAAAAAGGACGAAACGATTTTTGTTTTCAAGCAGCAATGGCTCTTGCAGTGTTGTACTTGTTTCTAGCATAGATAAAGAAAGTAAATTTGGGCTTTTGAAGGTGCACGTTGACGGTGATCAATATGCGAGCAACAAATAAAGTATTTTTTGAGAAAGTATGTTTGAGATATTTGGTGAATTGAAGTGAAAAAGGATTTGAAAACTAAACAGACATACCTGAAATCGGGTTTTATTTCTACTAAAAAGTTTTCCACATGCCCAAATCTCTTTTTAAGCTGAAAGACTACGAAGTGCACGCAGTGACCACAGTTTTTGGCCAAACTTCGAACGCCAACATAGCCACTTGGGCTATGCAAACTGATATGGCCAAAAAATGTATGGTTGTAGCTTTATATAAGCCGGATTACACCCTTGAATTGGCCAAACAGTCAGGCTTACTCAATCTGCACTGGCTTGGAGTCGACTTTGCCAAACACCTGACCTTGTTAGGCCGAAAATCGGGTAGGGTTGTGAACAAACTCACCAAAATTGCACATGAACCCGACTACAGAGGCTGTCCCATTTTAACGGATGCCATTGGTTGTCTGCATGCCCGCATCGTAAATTGGGTCGATGCAGGTGACCATGAATTGGCTATTTGCGAAGTAGAAAAGCAAACCTGGCTTCACCCCGAAAAAGAAGTGTTAAGGCTGAACTATCTGAGAGAAAAGAAACTGGTTCGGGGCTGAGTTTATTTCAACTCGGTGAGCAAGGTGTAGCCTCTGAGTTTGCCCTTTTCAGAATAATCCTCGCTTTTTACCATACCCGCTTTGGGGCTAAACCACTCTTTACTTTTGAAGTTCATTTTCATAGGCATCCCCATGGTGGTGGTCACCATGCTTGATTCTTGAGAAATTACAGTGCATTCAAACTTTCCAGCAGGCGTTTCCAGCGTTTCCATAGCTTCTACTTTTCGGTTCACAATATTCATCTCCATGTCCATCATCGCCATGCCGGAACTACTCATTTTAATTTTCACCTTTCCATCCGGCAAAGATTGGCCTACGCTCATTTTTTCAGGATATTCTTGATTTATGCCTTCAATGGCCATTTCCATGTTTTTGTAGGCCTTTAAACTTTGGGAAGGAATGAGGCTTTTAAAATCCATGCTAAACACATTGCCAGTACAGCTCACACCAAAATCTATTGTGTTTTCCACTTTGTCTTTCTTGCTCAATATTTCAGCGTGGATTTCAGCGGTTTTTGTTTCGCCAGTTTTCTGAACAGACTTCACCGTTTGCACTGACTTATTTTCTGGCTTCCCCGCAGCATTGTAGTGGGTATAGCCCAAAGTACTCCCTTGTTTAAAAAATGGATGAACTTCGCAAAGTTGCGCTTGAGAGGCCAACGAAGAGAACATGAAGCAAGCAAATGCGAGAAGGAAACAGTTTTTCATCATGATTGAAATTTGCTACAATAAAATTAAGCAGGCCACAAATCGGGTGATTGTCGCCAAAAGTTCAAGGTTTGAAGTTGTTCTGCCTGAATGAGGTTTTTACCTAAGGCTACCTGGAGCAAAGTTTCATAGTTGGTGATAGAAAATGTCGGCACTTTGGCTTCTATCAAAGCGGCAGCTGCCTGCGGAAAGCTGTAAGAAAATACGGCAATCAAACCTAAAACCCTTATTTCTGCCTGTCGCAAGGCATCTATTGCCTTCAAAGAACTGGAGCCTGTAGAGATGAGGTCTTCAATCACCACAACCTGACTGCCGCTTTCCAGCTTGCCTTCAATCAGGTTTTTCATGCCGTGGCTTTTAGCTTCTGCCCGCACGTAAGCAAAGGGTAAACCTATTTCATCGGCCACCAAAACACCTTGTGGAATGCCAGCTGTAGCCACACCAGCTACAGCTTCTACGGTAGGGAAATGTTTGGCAACTTCGTTGGTGAGATTGTGTTTGATAAAGTTGCGGACATCTGGAAATGAGAGTGTTACCCGGTTGTCGCAATAAATGGGAGACTTCCAGCCCGATGCCCAAATGAATGGATTTTCCAGATTCAGCTTCACTGCCCCACAATCGAGCAACATGGCGGCGGTTTGTTCAGCAATTGGTTGATCAGAAATGGTCATGAGCTACGGGAAACAATTATGGCTACAAAAATATACGGAACGTTTACATTCTGCCAAGAATGTTTTTCCTTTGTAATTGAAACACTAATCTGCGACCAGACCTCAACCATGGTTCGGGCATTAACTTTATGAAGTTGTTTATCAACGACAAGCTTATCAACCTCATTCCAAAAGAGGAATTTGATGTCACCACTCCCTACGATGTTGTTATCAACAACCTGGGCGATCTGATGCCTGAAACCCTTAAGGGTAAGGTACTTGTGCAAGACACCACCTTTTCACATATCGATGCGCTCATCCAGTTAATGGAACTTCGAAAGCTGAAAAAGTTAGTTTCAGTAACTTATGTGGTGGATCATTACCAAGAGGCTAAAGCCTTTGTGAAGGGTCAGTTTAAAATTGTGAAAGCTGCGGGTGGCATTGTGAGAAAGCGAGATCGGTTCCTGATGATTTACAGGCTTGGTATGTGGGATTTGCCAAAAGGGAAAGTGGATAAAAACGAAAGAACCATTGAAGCTGCTGTTCGTGAAATATATGAAGAATGTCAGATTAAGACCCTTCCTGGCGATAAAATCTGCTCCACGTGGCATACTTATGTGTATGAAGGAAAGCGAATTTTAAAGAAAACCACCTGGTACTCACTCGAATGCTTAGACGATAGCCAGATGATGCCGCAGGTTGAAGAAGATATTGAAGACCTGCGCTGGATGACCCACAATGAAGTAGACATTGCCCTTAAAAATTCTTATCGTTCTATTGAAGCCGTTTTTGACTCATATTTCGAAAAATTCGAACTTCAGGATGAAGTCAAAAAAGCAGTATAACTTTTGGTGTGCCCATGGGTGACAAGCAACTGGTAAAAATACCGGGCGTTGTTGCTGTCGATGCTGAATATCTCAGCCAAAAACTACGCATTTTTTCCTTCATTTTGATGGGGATGGTTGTATACATCCATGCCTACAACATCAATGTGACCTTCGAAGGCACTCAATATGCAGTGGCGAAAGCTTCGAGTGGACGAATATTTAGCTGGGCGGCTTTTATTCAGGAGTTTATTTCCGACGGATTGTGCCGGGTGGCGGTTCCTTATTTTTTCATGATTTCCTCCTATTTATTGTTTGCTAAATATAGCCCAAGCTACACTTTTAGAAATTTTGCAGAGGCGTTGAAAAGGCGCTTCAAAACACTTGTAATTCCGTTTTTTATTGTGTCCGTTGGGGGACTCTTGCTGGTTGTCTTTTTACAAAAACTGCCGGGTACCGATGTGTTTTTCCGAGCCTATAAACTTGAGAATTTGAACACGAAGCTGGTATTGTATAAGCTGTTTTTGTTGCCTGTTTCTTATCAACTTTGGTTCATCAACTATTTGTTTTTCTGTGTGCTAATCTCTCCTGTTATTTACTGGTTTATTCGGTTTGCTGGCGCCTATTATATATTTGGATTGCTTATTCTTTGGATTGATTACAATCTGCAATACAAACTTCATGTACCTCAGATTCGGATCGAAACCTTGCTTGCTTTCTCGTTGGGAGCCTTTTTGGCCATTAGAAAAGTTCCAATTCCCAAGGTCGAATCTAAATGGTTTGCAATAGTATTTTTAGCTTTATGGATTGGAATTACCTGGTTTCGTACTGAGTATAAGTTTCAAACCTGGTCTTTTGCAGAAGTGCATTATTGGCTAAAACTTGCTATTTTCATGGGTATTTTGGCCACATGGTCTGCCTACGATGTGTGGTTTTCAAACCTGGGAAAGAGCAAAGTCTGGCTTTCGGTAGCCTCTTTCAATTTTGGCATTTATTTGTTTCACGAACCCATGCTCACCATCATTAAAAAGCTGGCCATCAGGTTTTCAGGCAACTCTGAATTTGCATTGTTGGTGGTTTACTTTTTATCAGGTTTGGCAGCCATATTGTTTAGCTATTATCTCTCTAAAATTTGGAAAAAAGTCTTTCCAAAAGGCTATGCGTTGATTACAGGAGGGCGGTGATGGCTACAATTTAAAAGCTTTTTTCCAGAGCGAAACACTGATAATTCTCCACAACACTTCTGGCTGTCGGGCAATAGATTCTTTGAGTGAAGGCCAGTTTCGTTTCAAACCCACCACATCTACATATTCGTTCATATCGTTGGTGAAATAGTCAAGCCAGGCCTCATGCGTATCGAAGAGCCAACTACCAAATGGTGTTGAAAAACCTTTTTTTTCCTGATGTTCATATACTTCTTTCGACACCAGATTCTGGGCAGCTTCAAACAACAAGTATTTGTTTCGGCCATTTCTCCATTTGTAAATGGAAGGTATAGCTCCCACATTTTCAATCAGTGGCAAATAATCGGAGAACGGAACCCGGCTTTCAACCCCAAAACGCATGGATAATTTGTCGGTGGCCAGCAGCATGTAGGCCAGTTCATGCCCGACTACTGCATCTTGAAGCGCCAGGTTCAGATTTGAACGAAATTTGGTGACATGACTTTGCATGGCAGAATTCCTCACTTCCTCATTCACATATTTCAAGTGCGGCTTTTTCCACTGCAAAATCGCTTGGTGCAATCCCATTGATTGTGTTCTGTATTTCAACCAGTCAAGCCACCATGCATGGGTTTTGCCAGTTTTGAAAGCCGTAGCATCCAATTCTTTCCACAATGCCCAGGGTCTTTGTTCCACCAGCATTTGCCGAAGCAGCACAGCCCCAAACCGCTGATAACCACCAAACAATTCATCAGCGCCTTGCCCATCGAGTGTTACCTTGATTTGCTCCTGGGCTATTCGTTTAAAAAGTTCAAATGCCGAAAAACTGTTCGTGCCTTTAAATGGCATTTCCATGGTATAGGCCAAATCTTCAGCTTGTTGCAGAAATTCGTTGGCACTTGGCGAAATCGTAAATTGCTGTGCACCTGTAAGCTTAACCATGGTGGCAGCCATGTCCGACTCATCTTCCGGTTGCCCGGGAAATACCACTGTGAAAGCCTGAACCTGATCGCCCAGCATGGGTAGCGATTCTCTTTTTTGCAAATGATGCAAACTGCCCAATATCGTGGATGAATCGAGTCCTCCGCTAAGGCAAACCCCCACCTGTACATCGGAGGTAAGCCTGCTCTTTACGCCAGTCAACACCAGATTTCGTACTTCAGCAGCATATTCTGCAGCTTTTTGGACATTGAAACTTCCCAGCTCAGGTGTGAATTCAGGCTTGTAATAAGTTTGCTTTTGCAGTGCACCTTCCGACAGCCTGGCTGTGAGCGTATGGCCTGGCTCGAGTAAATAGACTCCTTCAAAAAAAGTATGAGGTGCTGGGGGTGTTGCCCCTTTAACAATGAAATGTCCAACAGCATTTTTATTTGCTTTCAGCGGCACCTGAGCTGCTTGCAAACCTTTAATCTCAGAAGCAAAAACAAGGTTTTTGTTGGCAAAATGGTAATAAAATGGTTTTACGCCAATCCGGTCTCGACTGGCAAAAAAGAGCTTCTTTTCCAGGTCAACCAAGGCGAAAGCCCACATCCCGTCCAGGTATTGGCACATGCGGGTTCCGTAAGATTTCCAGCAAGCCAAGAGTACTTCTGCTTCGCTATTCGAATAAAAGTTGTGTCCGGCGGCTTTCAATCTGTTCCTCAGTTCTTTAAAATTGTAGATTTCGCCATTGAATGTGAGCCAAACACTGCCTTCAGGGTTGGTGGTGGGTTGGTGTCCACCAATGCTCAAGTCAATGATGCTCAATCGCCTGTGGCAAAAACCGCCAAAGTATTTTTTGTTCGATGAAGCTATTGGCACAATGCCTTCCAGAGATTTCAGCTCGCTGGGCGTGTCGTTGCCCGAAGCTGGTTCGACCATTGATTCCCCAAACAGCACATAGCCTTCTCCGTCGGGACCCCGGTGTTTTTGTGCATTGGCCATGGCCAGCAACTTCGCTGGCACCTCGGGATGTTGACCCTCAAAATGAATAATTCCGCCAATACCGCACATCTGTGTTTTGTACTTTGGGTGCGAATAACAGCAAATTATGGTTCTAAAATGAATAGTTCGAAACCAGCCAATACAAAATAAACAGGGCTCATTTTGCTTTGGGCTGCTAAATGTTACTTTTGCCTTTATGCATCTACTTCGTGTTGTTTTCCTGATTCTGTTTTCGGTGGTTTTGCTAAGCCTGGGCTTTCAGGATGAGCCCAAAACCGAAGTCGAGCTCGGACAGAAACTATTTTTCGACCCCATTCTTTCTTCTGACAAAACAGTGAGTTGTGCCAGTTGTCACAATCCTGATTTTGCTTTTGCCGATTCAGCCCGGTTTAGCAGAGGAGTTGGTGGGAAACTCACCAAAAGAAACACACCCACAGTGCTGAATATGTCGGCCAGAGATAGCTATTTTTGGGATGGACGAGCTGCTACCTTAGAAGAGCAAGCCCTGATGCCTATTCAAAATCCCGATGAGATGAACCTGAGTATACCTGAGGCTGTGAAGCGATTGAACAACAACAAAAACTACCAGGCCTGGTTTCAAAAAATATACAATCAGGCACCCAATGCCGAAAACCTGGCTAAAGCATTGGCGGCCTTTGAGCGCACCCTCGAAACATCGGATACTGATTTTGAAAAATACATGGCGGGCGACAAACAGGCTATTTCTGCTGACGCCGCAGAAGGAAGAAGACTTTTTATAGGCAAAGCCAGGTGCTTTGACTGTCATTTCGGTCCGGATTTTACGGCAGATGAATTTAAAAACATCGGCTTGTTTGCCGGTAAGGCTAACGACGATCCGGGTAGATTTTCCATCACCAAAGACAGTACAGACTTGGGGAAATTTAAAGTGCCAGGATTGAGAAACATTGCCCTCACAGCACCTTACATGCACGATGGCAGGTTCAAAACCCTGCGCCAGGTGATTGATTACTACGAAGATCCGTCGTTGTTTGTGCATGGAAGCATCAACACGGACACCACTTTTTCTAAGCCACTTTTGCTCACCGAAAAGGAAAAGCAGCAGCTCGAAGCTTTTATGATCACCCTGACCGACAAACGGTTTAGAAAAAACTAACCAGTGGAAAGAAATCTTAAAGCTAAAATTCGGTAACTTAGCGTGGCCAAAACACCAGCACCATGTCTATACTTTTCAACAGCTTCAAAGAATGGGAACTCACTTGTTCCGAAGCGCATTTGCCTCTTTTTCAACCCGTGCTTGATTATGAAATAGCCCAGAAAGGCAGCACAGAACAGGAAATCCGTAAGGGGCTTTTGCGTGCCTATCAGGTGATGAAAGAGGCAGTGCAGACCGGGTTCACGCAAGACATGACCTCCCGATCAGGCATGGTGAACAACAGCGGGAAAAAGGTTTTCAACAGTCCAATTACAGTGCTGAATGATGAATTCAGGTTGCTGGTGGCCAGGGCATTGGCAGCAAAAGAAGTCAACTCCTGCATGGGCAGAATTGTAGCAGCACCCACGGCCGGTGCTTCAGGCATCATGCCTGGGGTGTTGGTCACCTTGCAGGAATTGCATGGCATCAGCGATGAAAAAATAGTGGAATGTTTGCTGGTGGCGGCAGGCATTGCGCTGATCATTGAGCAAAATGCTTCGCTTTCAGGTGCAGTAGGAGGTTGTCAGGCCGAAACCGGAAGTGCCGCTGCCATGGGTTCCGGAGCCATAGTTTATGCCCTTGGAGGCAATCCAAAACAGGTATTCACAGCCGTGGCCATCACCATTCAATGTATGTTGGGCCTCGTTTGCGACCCGGTGGCGGGTTTGGTGGAAGTGCCTTGCATAGTGCGCAATGCCAGTGCGGCTGCCATTGCCTACAGTTCAGCACAAATGGCTTTGGCACTGGTAGATGCAGTGATTCCGGTGGACGAATGTGTGGAAGCCATGGGTGAAATAGGCCAAAGCATGGAAACCCGATACAAAGAAACTGCCCAAGGCGGCCTGGCAGCCACCACTACCGGCAAAGCCATAGCAGAGCGGGTGCTGATTTCGGATATTGATATTATTGAGGAGGAGTGAGGGGGGTGGATCGGAATTCCAGGCTTGATTTTTGGCTCCATCAGAAACAGCCAAAAATAAGGTTAAAATAACCATGAGCTTAACTTGTACCCGCTTCAAAATAGGCGGGTTTTTTATTTTTGATGCAGAAACCACTGGCTGGGCACCCCCGAAGTGGCTAAAAGCCCTTCGGGTGGTTCTATCTGCCAACCACTTGAAGGGTCTTCGACCACTTCAAGGGTTTCCAAACGCACCGCCTTCCTCGCCGCCCGGACAGAACTCAAAGTCTATGATGCCGCAAGCAGCGGTGCCAAATACCCGAATCCATACTACTGGGGAGCGTTTGTGATGGTGGGGGAGTAGGGAAAAGAAATCTTCCTGTTGATTAATGCTCAAACTTCAATTTTTCCTATTCTTGCATTGAATATTTCTCCCTACCCTTATGAAACTAATTATTTTATTTCTTATCCCTGCTTTGCTTTGCTGGCTTCAATTTGGTTTTGCGCAAACGCCTGCAGCTGTTGCTGAAAAACAAGACCCGCTGAAAGACTCTATTGATAAATATGAAAAGGCGAAGCTTTGGGCCAAAGTGCTGCCTTTTGCGGAGCAATGGGAAGCTAAGCTTAAAAAAGATAAAAAGGAAAGCACAGCTGATTATGGTAGGGCATTAAGTTCATTGGGAAATGCTCTAAACCGAACAGGGAAAAGCCTGGAAGCTGAGCCTATCCTGCTTCAAAGTCTGGAGATCCTGAAAAAAGCTCTTGGGGAAGATCATCTGGATATGGCTGTTATGCTCAATAACCTGGGTAATTTGTACTGGAAAAAGGGTAATTACCCAGTAGCGGAGCCTTATTTTATCCAAACATTGGGAATCCAAAAAAGGGCCCTTGGGGAAAATCACCTCGATGTGGCGACTTCACTCAACAACCTTGGGAACTTATACACGGATGTAGGACTGTACCCCAAAGCAGAGCATTGCCACCTCCAGGCTTTGGAATTAAGGAAAAAAGCACTGGGGGAAAATCACCTGAATGTGGCGAATTCGCTAAACGGTCTTGCGATTGTTTACTGGAATATGGGCAATTACCCCAAGGCTGAGAATAACTTCATCCAGGCAATGGAAATAAGAAAAAAAAACCTCGGGGAAAACCACACTGAGGTAGCCCAATCACTTAACAACCTAGCCATATTGTATAAAGATATGGGCCAGTACCCAAAATCAGTGCTTAATCACCACCAGGCTTTGGAAATCCGCAAAAAGGCCTTGGGAGAAAATCATCCAGATGTAGGGTCTTCGCTTAACGGGCTTGGTAATCTGTACTATTTCATGGGCAATTACCCAAAAGCAGAAAATTACTACCTCCAAGCATTAGAAATAAAGAAAAAAGCCATGGGGGAAAACCACCCAAATGTGGCGAATCCGCTTAACAACCTGGGTATTTTGTACTGGAATATGGGCCAGTACCTCAAAGCAGAGCATTTTTACCTACAGGCTTTGGAAATAAGGAAAATGGCTCTTAAGGAAAACCACCCGGATGTGGCGGGTTCACTGGGCAATCTTGGTATATTATACATGTATATCGGCCAGTATCCCAAAGCAGAGACTTGTTACCAACAGGCTTTGGAAATCTTAAAAAAATCCTTTGGGGAAAACCATATGGATGTGGCGGCTACGCTTAACAACCTTGGGAATTTATTCATGGAAATGGGCAATTACATCAAAGCAGAGACTTATTATCTTCAAGCGTTGAAAATTTTTAAAAAAACTCTGGGGGATATCCACCCGGATGTTGCCCAATCACTGAACAACCTAGGGATTTTGTACCAAAACATTGGCAACTATGGTAAGTCGGAGCTTTATTTGCTACCGGCATTGGGAATCCGAAAAAAAGCAATGGGTGAAAATCACCCGGATGTGGCGGTTTCAATTTTCGAATTAGGAAGATTCCATTTTTCCCAGGGGCAAATGGACAAAGCTGAAATCCGTTACTTGGATTGGAATGCCAAAAAACAGGCACAGATTCAACGCTATTTTCCTTTTTTATCGGACAATGAAAAAAAGCAGTTTTATGAAAAAAAGCTTTCGGCTTCCCAGGAAGTATTCAAATCATTTTGTATAAACCGATATAACGGTAAAAAAGCCATTGCTGGAGATTTCTATAACGACCAGCTGGCCACCAAAGGCCTGCTGCTTAACAATTCAGCCAAATGGAAACACCGGATCAAAACCAGTGGCGATAAGAAACTCTTTACTCTTTACAATGATTGGGAGGTTAGCCAGAACAAACTTAATAAATTGTTCCAGTCCACCGATTCGACCGAACTGGCAGGTATGGATTCCCTTCAGGCCAAAACCGAGAAAATGGAAAAAGAACTTTCCCTTCGCTCTGAGAACTTTGCAAAACTGGCCGATAAAAAACTTATCAACTGGAAGGATGTGCAAAAAGCCCTGAAGCCCGGAGAGGCCGCCATCGAGATGGTTCGGGTGAATAAGTTCGGCATCGAAAAAACAGTAACCGACACCAGCGACCCAAAGAAGCCCACGTATAAAGTAAAAGGCCTGACCGATACCATTTACTATGCGGCCCTGATTGTAAAACCCGAATCTACCATTCCCGAAATGGTGGTTCTGAAAAACGGCAACGATATGGAAGGTAAATACCTGAAGTATTACCAGAATTTGATAAAAAACAAACTTGATGACAATAAATCCTACCAGCAATTCTGGCAGAAAATAGGAGCTAAGCTTGAAGGCTCAAAAAGGGTTTACTTTTCACCTGACGGGGTGTACCACAATCTCAATCTGAATACCCTTTTCAACCCCAAAACCCAAAAGTACTTGCTAGAGGAAAAAGACATACGGATTGTAACTGTAACCAAGGACATCGTGAATCCATCGCCGGTGGAAGAAGACAACAAACTGGCAGAACTGGTAGGCTTTCCAAGTTATTACACAAACCAAACCGGCCAGATTGCTGCTACATCCGAGCGTAAAAGTCCGGAATTGATTTATGGCCTCAGTCTGAAGTCCACAGGCTCACTGGCCGAACTTCCCGGCACCAAAACTGAGGTGGATAAAATAGCAGGCATTCTAACTGAAAAAGGTTGGGAAGTGAAAAGCTATACCGGCTCTTCCGCTTTGGAAGTAAACATCAAGGAAAGCTATAAACCAAGATTGCTTCATGTGGCCACCCACGGCTTCTTTCAACCCGATTCCACCAAAGGCAGCAATCCATTGTTGCGTTCCGGCCTTATGCTGACAGGGGCAGGCAACACCCTGAAAGGCGAAAAGAATGAAACAGGAGAAGACGGCATCCTCACTGCCTACGAAGCCATGAATCTTAACTTAGACAACACAGACTTAGTAGTACTCTCCGCCTGCGAAACCGGCCTGGGCGAAATCAAAAACGGAGAAGGGGTGTATGGCCTGCAACGAGCTTTCAAAGTTGCGGGAGCGAAATCCATTATCATGAGTTTGTGGAAAGTAAACGATCAAACCACACAAGAGTTGATGGTGGCTTTTTATAGAAACTGGTTGGGTGCAGAAGATACCAGACCTATAAGGTCTTCAAGACCTTATAGGTCTTTTTCGAAACGGGATGCCTTCCTCGCTGCCCAGAAAGAACTGAAAGCCAAATACCCGAATCCGTATTACTGGGGCGCTTTTGTGATGGTGGGGGAATGAGGAAAAGTAAAAAGTTATAACTCAAAATTCAAAAGTTAGGAGTGAGGATTTAGGAATTAGGAATCAGGGGGATTTGGGAGTTATAACACAAAAGTCTAAGGCGAATAATCAGGATTTGGGAACCAAGGGAGAAGTCAACTGTTCCCACTTTCGTTTGATAGTAAAGTATTTTTTTTTTTATTATTGCCATCCATTTATAGCCTGAAAATATGAACCGGTTTCTGATTATTCTTTCCCTGGCCGTCTTTTGTTTGCTTCAAAAGAGTTTTGGCCAAAGTCCCCCCAAACAAGAACCGCTGGAGGACTCCATCAAAAAATACGACAAGGCCGGCCAGTTCGACAAGGCCCTGAGCTTTGCAGACAAATGGCTGGAAAAAACAAAGAAAAAACCCGGAAAAGATAGCCTGGATTATGCAGCGGCGCTAAATGCTCAAGGAGATATATTAACAAAGGGTAAAAGGCTCAAAGAGGCAGAGTTGTGCCTAAACAAAAGCCTGGAAATCCGTAAAAAAACTTTAGGCCTGGAGCACATGGATATTGCCACATCGTTTAACAACCTTGGAATTTTGTATTGGAATACTGGAGATTATGCCAAAGCAGAAACCTTTTACTTGGAGGCATTTGAACTACGCAAAAAAAACCTGCGACTTGAGCATCCAGATGTAGCCTTGTCACTTAATAACCTTGGTCTTTTGTATGCAGATTTGGGCGATTATGCAAAAGCAGAACTCTATTACCAGCATGCCCTCGAAACCTTTAATAAAGCATTTGGGCCAGAGAACCCGAAATCGGCATATCCGCTCAACAGCCTTGGGAATTTATATGCTGATTTAGGTGACTATGTTAAAGCAGAATTATTTTATCTCCAGGCACTAAAAATCTGGAAAACATTCCTAGGGTTGGAACATCCAATTGTGGCCAATGCGCTAAGTAACCTAGGGTTATTGTATGATGAAATGGGAGACCATACCAAAGCAGAATCTTTTAGCCTGCAAGCCCTAAAAATCCGCAAAAAAACACTGGGACCGGAGCACCCTGATTTGGCCATTTCACTAGGCAATCTTGGAATTTTGTATGCTGATTTAGGCGACTATTCTAAAGCAGAACCCTATTACCTCCAAGCTCTAGAAATCCGCAAAAAAGCACTGGGGCCGGAGCACCCAGATGTGGCTGACTTGCTTAACAACCTTGGAAATTTGTATAAAGATTTAGGCGACTATTCAAAAGCAGAAACATTTCACCTTCAGTCACTTGAAATCCGCAATGAAGTACTTGGGCCGGAACACCCGGCTGTGGCAACATCGCTAAGCAACCTTGGGATTTTATTTGGTGATTTAGGCGACTATGCAAAAGCAGAATCATTTTACCTGAAAGCACTGAAAATAAGGGAAAAAGTCTTAGGTCCTGAGCATCCTGATGTTGCTAAATCGCTCAACAATATTGGGGCTTTGTATAAACATTTAGGCGACTATTCAAGAGCAGAGCGATTTAACCTCCAAGCTCTAGAAATCCGCAAAAAAGCACTGGGGCCGGAGCACCCTGATTTGGCCATTTCACTGTATAACCTTGGGGAATTACACCGCTTCGAAAAAAAGCATTTAATTGCGAAAGAATATTTCCATCAACTTGCGGTCTTAAATCGCAAACTGATTCAGCGCTATTTTCCTTCCATGTCCGAACAAGGCAGGGATGGGTACTTGAAAATGGGAGCAGAAAACCGCGAAGGCCTGCTTTCCTTCTGGTCCGAAGAAGGAGTGAAAATGCCGGAACTCCGTGGTAAACTCTGGAACCATCAGCTTTTTTACAAGGGGCTGCTGCTCAACACCAGCGCCCGCTGGAAACAGCGCATCAAAACAAGCGGGGATAAAAAACTTCAGCAGAGATTTTTCGAATGGGAAAACCTTCAAATTAAAATCTCCAAACTCTTCACGAGCACCGATTCTTCCGAACGAGCCGTGCTGGATTCGCTGGTAGACAAAGCCGAAATACTGGAGAAAGAACTCTCGCAGCGCTCCGAAAACTTTGCCCGTAGCGAGGAGCGTAAAGTACGGACCTGGCAGGAAGTGCAGCAGATGCTGAAGCTTGGCGAGGCCTCCATTGAGATGGTGCGCTTCCGGCATTTCGGCATCGCCAAAGTGGTAACCGATACATCCGACCCTAAGAAGCCCACTTACCGGGTGAAAGGCCTTACCGATACGGTGCGCTATGCCGCCCTCATCCTCACCAAAACTTCCCCGCAGCCAGAGCTGGTGATTTTACCCAACGGAAACAACATGGAAGAAAAATGGTACAATTACTACCGCAACTCCATACGGTTGAGAAAGAAGGATGCCGAATCGTACCGCCACTTTTGGCAACCCATCGGAAAGAAACTGAACGGAATAAAAAAAATATGGTTCTCTGCCGATGGGGTGTACCACAAACTAAATTTGGGCACGCTTCAAAATCCGGCCACAGGCAAGTACCTCATGGAAGAAATGGAGATAGCCCAGCTGGGTTCTACCAAAGACTTGTTAAAAAAGTACCCCGATGAAAACGAAAACCGATTGGCTTGTTTGTTGGGGAACCCCGAGTTTCAGCCCGGTCAGCTGGCGGTGGCAGGTAAATCCCGTTCCGGTCCGGAGCTTTCTTATTACTTCAAACCCGATCCCAATCTGGAAGTGGCCGCCCTGCCCGGCACACAAGCCGAAGTGGACAGTGTGGCTCGTCTTCTGGGCAGGAAAGGCTGGGAGGTGCAGGAATATTCCGGCGTTGCAGCCACGGAAGAAAAAATAAAAGACAGCTACAAACCGCGTGTGATGCTGCTTTCCACCCACGGTTTTTTCCGTGCCGATACCACCCCGGGCAGCAACCCGCTTCTGCGTTCGGGTCTGCTGCTGAGCGGTGCGGCCAAAACCCTGCGAGAGGGTCGCAGCGGCGAGGGCGAAGACGGCATCCTCACGGCCTACGAGGCGATGAATCTGAACCTGGACAATACCGAACTCGTGGTGCTTTCAGCCTGTGAAACCGGCCTGGGAGATATCCGGAACGGCGAGGGCGTCTACGGCTTGCAAAGGGCCTTTCAGGTGGCCGGAGCCCGCAACATCATCATGAGTTTATGGAAAGTAAATGACGATGTAACCCGTGAACTGATGGTGACCTTTTTCAAAAACTGGACAAACGGAATGGAAAAGCGGGCGGCCTTTCTCAAAGCCCAGAAGGACATTCAAAAGAAATACCCGCATCCCTATTACTGGGGCGCTTTTGTGATGGTGGGGGAGTAGGGAAAGTTGGTAATGAGTATCTTTTATAATGCGATTGAGAGCAACGCTGGAATTGATGGATAAGCATTGGCTGGGCACCCCCGAAGTGGCTAAAAGCCCTTCGGGTGGTTCTATCTGCCAACCACTTGAAGGGTCTTCGACCGCTTCAAGGGTTTTCAAACGCACCGCCTTCCTCGCCGTCCGGAAAGAACTGAAAGTCTATGATGCCGCAAGCAACGGTGCCAAATACCTGCATCCATACTACTGGGGAGCGTTTGTGATGGTGGGGGAGTAGGGGAAAATATATTTTTTGTTAACTCTAGTGCAAAAACCTCCAAGCCTTGTGATTATAAAATCTGGTTTTTATTGCTCAACGTAGATAGGAGCATTTATTTAGTTAAGTACAACTAAAAGGTACCACTACTAATTCCCGAAAGATGGAATTTCTTCCAGCTCAGCCTCCATGTTGTAGTGGGTGCTGAAGAATTCAAGATACTTGCTGACGTCTTTGGAGTTGTAGAACTTTACAAAGTTTTCCTGAGAAATAACGAACTGAATAGGCCTGGGGCCAGGAAAACTTCTAAAAGCTGATTTGTCTGCTTTTTGCCTGTCAAAGTAGCTCATGGCCATGTATTTGGTGTTGAACGATTGTACTTTAACCACGTAGTGTTTGCCATCGTTCAGCAAAAGGGTAGTAGTGGTCAGGTTGTCGCTTGGAAAATACAAGTAGTTGAAATCTGAAAACTTGCTTTTCACAGCTCCTTCTGGTATTTTGTTTAAAGGCACTACGGCCAAATACAAATGAGCCTGTTCGAAGTTTGTGCTATAGCTTACCGAGGTAGGATCGTTAGCAACGGCTGGCTTGCTGGTGTCGCCGGCATATTTGTCGGCTATCACTTTCATTTCTTTGGCAAAAGGGACCAAAGAACTTTTCGGGTAAGTGGTCAAAAACTCGTTGATTGATTTCCTGTAAGTGCCTAAGTCAAGTGTAGCACCTGCAATTAATGTGTTGAGCAAATCAATCCTGTCGCTGTGGTCATTTTTGGGATATTCCTTTTTTATAGAGGCCAAAGCCTGCGAAGCTTCTATATACAATCCTTGCTCATACTGGCTATAGGCACCTCTGTACATATTTCCTACTTGTTCGTTGCGCTGTTTGTTTTCCACCAGGTAGTTTGGATTGAGCACCAATTTCGCATAAACCGATTCCGGAAACTCTGTCAGCAATTTTTCTTTAACCCTGTCCTGGTTGGGTTGGTCGGGTTGTCTGCCGTAAATTAAATAGAGATTGTACAAGGCTTCAGGCACTTTGTCATATTCCGGAAACTCCTTTGGCAATCTTTCGAACGAAGCGATGGCATTCTCGGGCTCTTCAAGCTTTTGATCGTATATTTTTCCTATTTTTAGCAAGGCCCTGCGCAACCTGAATTTGGAAGAATCTACTGCAGCCGGGTTTGAAGGAATGTCTTTCAAATACTCACTTCTGGGGTCTGCTACAGTGGCTGCGGCATTGCTTTTTTTGTCATCGCCTTCACCCTTTGTAGAAGCCATGGCTTTGTTGTCTGCTTCTGGCTCTTTTTTATCGGTCAGGTCTGATGGTGCTTGTTCCTCTTTCTTGTTTTCAGGGCTTCCTTCTTCCTGGCTGGCCGTTTTCTCTTTGGCAGCCACTCTCCAGTTGTCTTCCAATTTCCGTCGACCCCATTTTTTGGTAAACTCTTGTTGACCTTTAACTACACCAGACTGGTTGTAAAAATACCAGGTTCCGCCAGTTGTACTTGCACTTTGTCCGCCACCTTGCTGATTTACCATTTGGTTGAATAAATCTGAACCTGAACCTGCGTTGCCGCCACCTCCGTCATCTTGTTGCCTCGCCAATTTGGCAAGTCTTTTCTCCTCAACTTTTTTTGCTTTGGCAGCGTCCTCTATTTTTTTGTCAATGAGGGCAAACAGTTGGGTCGAATCCATTTGCGAAAGCTTGAGCAAACTATCCTCTCTTTCAATAATTTCATATTCAGTCACAAACTCAGCCAGTACTTTTTGTCGCTTCAAAATCTGCTTGTAGTTTTCTTCCAATGTGTCGAGTATGGCTACACAGCTGTCGTAGTAGTTTTTAGAGATCACATACTTTTTTAGAGGCCTGTAATGCACTTCTGCCAATTTTAGGTAGGTATAGGCCTTTTGGTTGGGATTGGGTGTGGTTTGTTTTAAGCTCTTTTTAAAATGCTCTATTGCTTTTGGCAGGTTGTTGAGCCGTTCTTCAAACAAGCCCATTTGGTAATAGGTTATATCCCGATATTCTAAATTTTTAGGATCTTTTAGCATCTTTTTAAACCGCTTTTTGATTCGCTTCACCTCGTCAGGGTTTTGCACATCAATCACCAAGGCTAAATTCAATCTGGCATAGAATCCCAATTCGTAAGGCGGATTGTTTTTTAGAACTTGTTTAAACCACAAGCGTGCGTTTTGATCGTCTTTGTACCGCTGAAATATCTGACCTGCTGCATAACTAAGTCTGGCTTTTTCATCACCTCTGCGCATCATTGGCACGGCAGTTTCCAGCAATGTGCCTACTTTTTTATATTCTTTTTGTTTGTAAAAATAATAGGCCTGGTTAAGGTAAAATCGTTTCAGATTCACCTCATTCATCCGCTCCCGGCTCAAGAAACCAATAAGTGACCGGGCTTCGATAAAATCTTCAATGTGCACATAGGTGCGCAACAAGTGGTTGAGGGCTTCATGGCGGGCATCTTTATCCCGACTTTTGGTGTTCACAAATTTAAAGGTGTGAACGGCATTGTCGGGATCGTCCTTGTACAACCTGGCCTTGCCTATTAGAATATATGAGTCGTCTACCCAATCAGAGTTTTTGTGTCTTTGAATAGGAAGTGATGCTTTTTTTATGATGTCGTCGAGTGCTGCGGCATTGGATGTTGCAGTGGCTGGCCCAATAGTTGGGTAAATCGGAATTATTCGGTTGTAGTTGTCTTTGTGGCTGGTTTTAATGCCCATATCCACTTCTTTCATCTTTTCCCTGGCTAAGAAATAGCCATTGTATTTGGCCAGCATGTTGTGCCAGTTTCTGGCAGCCCAACCCTCTTTTTCTGCTGAGCAGCCTGAGAATATAATGGCAAGCAACAGACAGGAAAATACCTGCAGGTTTATAATGCTGAAAAATTTAGGGGAAAGTTTCAAGTCGCTGTGGAAACGAAAGGTGCGCAAAAATACAAGAACAAGCCGAACTTACTAAGACTTCCTGTGAGCTACCCAAACGACAGTTCATTATTTTATATTGCTACTTCGCTCAAGGCAGCATTCATAAACCGGGCGCCGATGTCAAAAAACTGTTCAGCTTTGTTAAATGCGAAACTGCTGAAGGCAGCCATTTCCGGGGGTTCGAACACACTTTTGCATAATGTCATGCTTTGCTTTGTGTTCTGATAAATAGCAAGTTGCGAGCTTTTTTCCAACACCTCCTTCATGCTTTTCAACGAAGCTGGATTGGGATATGCGTTTGAATGAAAACCAAAAATAGGCCATGGGTGATGAAGCAGTGGTTCGGCTGGCAGGTTCAAAGTTAAGCCACCATCCACAAAAAATTGTTGGTTCATTTCCACTGGCTGAAACAAGCCAGGTACACAGCAAGACGCTGCAACAATGCTACCTACTGGGCCAATTGAAAACACGATTGATTCGCCTACGGTTAAATTTGTAGTGGCAACATAAATCGGAATTTCTGAAACGCTTAAGTCTTTTATAGATAGCAGTTTTTCATAATGCAGGATAAATTTCTCCATGGAAATCAACCCACTTAAACTCAGCTTGGGAGATAGAAATTCAGAAACTTTGGTCTTGGTCAGCAATTGAAATATATCTACAGGTGGCATGCTTTGGGCTGCCAAACAACCGATCAATGCACCCATGCTGGTGCCTGCAATGGCTTTAATTTGGTATCCATGACTTAGCAAAGCTTCCATCATACCCAAATGCACATACCCCCGAGCGCCTCCGCCTGAAAGTGCCAGAGAAATGCGTTTATCTAAGTCCTTCCCCATTGAATGCGGTAATGTTGCTTGAAATCATTTTCAGGGCAAAAGAAACCTGAACTTCATGACCCCAAACCCATTTTGTAGCACTTTATTTTATGGAACCAAATTATAGGTCGAAGTGTTCGTTTGGGCAAATATTCAAATACCTTTGCTGTTTATGAATGTGTTGGCACAGTTTGGAATTGTATTTTTGGTGTTTTTCAACTCTTGGTTCGATAACGACCGGTTGGGGAAATTCACCCGAATTGCACGCAAAAACCAAACCATTGCAAGAGCCGAAGATGCCTTGAAATCGAAGCGCTATCAAGCTGCCATTCGTGAATACACAAAGTTGGAAAACGAGTTTGGACATAAGTCAGACTACCTTTCCATGAACTTTGCGCATGCCCATTATTTGAATGGGCAACCTGAAAAGGCATTACCTCATTATCAAAAAATTACCCAATCGCTCGACTACAACCTGGCCAGCGAAGCGAATAGAATGGTGGGCAAAATTGCAGAACAAAAAGGCGAATTTGAAACAGCTGAAGAGGCTTATAAGAAGGCTTTGCTCAAAAACCCAAGAAATCAGACCGCCAGACATAATCTCTTACAATTGCGAAAACGAAAACCTGAGCCACCACCTCAGACCAAACAACAGGAGCAGAAAAAGCAAGATCAGCAAAAAGAAAAACAAGCATCTTCTGACTACGGCAATAAAAACGAACAGCCGAATTCCCAACAGAAAAATCAGAATAGCGAAGGCGATAAAACAGATCAAAAGCCAGACGACAACCAGGCTGCCAAAGGCAAAGACCAAAAAGGATCTGACAAGCAAAAAGCGGAACGGGATGCTAAAGGTGGCCAAAAGTCAGATTCTGGCGATGAACAGGATGTGGAGGGTAAAGAAAAGGAGCGGTCGGAAAATGAGAAGGATAAAAAGGATAAGAATTTACCTCTCAGTTTTAATCAGGGAGAAGGCGATTATCAGGTTTCGAAAGAAGAGTTGAAAAAAATGAATCTTTCGCCCGAAAAGGCAAAGGCCATGCTGGAATCCATGCGTAATGCCGAAGTTCAATATTTGCAGCAGAAACAACTCAAAAACATTTTCAAAGCGAAAGGAGGCAACCAAAATTGGTAAGTGAAATAAAAACTGCTGTTGTCACAGGAGGCAGCAAAGGAATTGGCCAGGCTTTGGTTCAACTATTTTTACAACAAGGCTTTCAGGTTTTTACCTGTGCCAGGTCAGAAGAAGGGCTGCAAAAACTCAGGGACATGCAACCTCACAAACAACTTTTCACACGCAGTGCCGATTTTGCACAGCCAGACCAGGTAATTGATTTTTGCCAATGGGTGCTTCAGCATACCAAGCAAATTGATGTGTTGGTAAACAATGCAGGCATATTTTTGCCCGGACAAATTCTCACTGAAGAGGAAAATACTTTTGAGCAGTTAATTCAGGTAAACCTGGCCAGTGCATACCACATCACCCGGCAGCTGGCACCTTTGATGAAAAAAAGAGGAGTTGGTCATATATTTAATATGTGTTCCACAGCCAGTTTTACACCTTATATTAATGGAGGCTCCTATTGTATATCCAAATTTGGACTTTATGGTCTTTCAAAAGTGCTGCGTGAAGAACTCAAAACATTTGGAGTGAAGGTAACGGCTGTTTTGCCAGGAGCCACTTACACCTCAAGTTGGGAAGGTGCAGGTATCCCAATTGAAAGATTCATTCCTGCCAACGACATAGCCATGGCTGTTTGGCAAGCATATAATATGTCGCCCTCCACAGTAATCGAAGATTTAATAATCCGGCCTCAATTGGGCGACATCGTGTAGCATGAAGCAGAACCTGTCTTTTTATCAATTGCTTTACGGCGAAACCGAACTCTACTCCTTGCAGCAAAACCAAGAGGCTGAAGCAAAGCCGAAAAGTGTGGTAGCGTCGGAAATACAAACATTAAACGAACCCCCACATACCGAAAAGCAAGTCAAAGAACCAGCAAAAGCCCATGCAGTTACAACTTACCCGCATGCGCCTGTTTGTGTTGTTACAGATTTGCTTTCAGCCGAAAATCAGGAACAAGTTGAAAGAATGTTTGCTGCACTCAAATTTGAACCCAAAATGATTGTTCACCGGCAAATGATTTCATTCGATAAACCCGTATTGATTTCGGTAGCCCAGGCTGCCAAGGCAAAATACTTGCTGGTGTTTACCGACCAACCCCCCGAGGAAGAACAACTTACTGTAAAATATGCTCCGTTTCAATGGGATGATTTTGTAGTGGCCAGGTTCGATGGTTTTGAAAACATCAGGACTTCGGCGGACATCAAGAAGAAAGTTTGGGCGGCAGTCAACCAGATCAATTTTAAAAATTGACCGCTTTTCTTCATCTATTTTTCAACAAAGATTTGGAGTGTAAAAAGCGTTTCCTATTTTTGCAGTCCTTTTTCGGTAAAGGAAAACCGTAAAAGACTAATATTCAGCGCATAAGCAACAATGGCAGGGTTAATTGGAAAGAAAATCGGCATGACAAACTTGTTCCTCGAAGACGGTAGCTCTGTAGCAGCTACAGTTATTGAGGCAGGTCCTTGTGTTGTTACTCAAGTTCGTACCAAAGAGAAAGACGGTTACAAAGCATTGCAACTGGCATTTGGTGACAAAAAAGAGAAGAACACAACAAAGCCTCAATTGGGGCATTTTAAGAAAGCCGGAACAACACCTAAAAGAAAAGTGGTGGAGTTCAAATATTTTGAGAAAGAGTACAACCTCGGCGACGTAATCGACTTGTCGATTTTCGAAGCTGGAGATTTTGTAGATGCTATTGGCACTGCAAAAGGTAAAGGTTTCCAAGGTGTAGTAAAGCGTCACGGCTTTGGCGGTGTAGGCGGAGCTACCCACGGTCAACACAACCGAATGCGCCACCCTGGTTCAATTGGTGCTTGTTCTTATCCTTCACGTGTTTTCAAAGGTTTGCGCATGGCAGGCCGCACGGGAGGTAATCGTGTAAAAGTTCAGAACCTGAGGGTGTTGAAATCTTTTCCTGAGCAAAACTTGCTCGTGATAAGTGGTTCACTTCCAGGTGCTATCAATTCATTTGTGATTCTCGAAAAATAGCCATGATAGTTTCAATCGTAAATATAGAAGGTAAAGACACTGGCCGTACAGCCAATTTGGATGATGCCATTTTTGGCATCAAACCAAACGACCACGCCATTTACCTCGACGTTAAAAGTTTGTTGGCCAATCGCCGGCATGGAACGCACAAGTCAAAACAACGTGCCGAAATCAACGCCACAACTAAAAAGCTGAAAAAACAAAAAGGGACAGGTGGAGCCAGAGCAGGCAGCATGAGATCTCCTTTGTTTGTAGGTGGAGGTCGTGTTTTTGGTCCGGTTCCTCGTGACTACTCTATCAAAATCAACAAGAAGGTAAAAGACTTGGCTCGTCGCTCGGCACTTTCCCACAAAGCCAATACAAGCAAAATTGTAGTGGTAGAAGATTTTGATTTCAGTGCTCCAAAAACAAAAGACTTCTTAAAAGTACTTTCAAACCTTTCGCTTTCAACTCAAAAAAGTTTGTTTGTGTTAGGTGACAACAAACGCAACGTGATTCTTTCGGGTAGAAATATACCCAGAACAAGAACAGTTGTAGCCACCGATCTTAATACATACGATGTTTTGCATGCCGAAACATTGGTTGTATCTGAAAATGCAATTGAAAAGATAAACACCTTGTTGATTAATTAATCATGGCTGAGATTTTAAAGAAACCGATCATCAACGAGAAATTTTCTCAATTGAATGAAAAAGGCGTTTACGGGTTCATTGTAGCCAAAGAAGCCAACAAGATTGAAATCAAAAAAGCTGTGAATGAGGCCTACGGCGTAAACGTTGAGAAGGTAAATACACAGGTTGTTTTGGGTAAATACAAACAACGCAACACCAAAGGTGGTGTGGTAGGTGGTCGTAAGGCTACTGTGAAGAAGGCCATAGTTTATTTGGCCGAAGGCGAAATCATTGATTTTTATAGCGAAGCTAACTAACAGACATGGGTCTCAAAAAATTTAAACCAATTACCCCTGGGCGCAGGTTCATGGTGATTTCAGACTTTGAAGAAATTACCAGATCAACTCCTGAAAAATCCTTGGTAACTTCTTTGCCAAAGTCGGGAGGAAGAAACTCCAATGGACACAGAGCCACGAGGTATATCGGTGGTGGTCACAAGCGCCAATACCGGATTATCGACTTCAAAAGGGATAAGCACAACATTCCCGCTACAGTATTTAGTGTAGAGTACGATCCGAACCGTACGGCAAGAATTGCCCTTTTACATTACGCCGATGGTGAAAAACGATACATTATTGCGCCTCATGGAATTAAAGTAGGTCAAGTGTTGATATCAGGTGCTGAAGTTGCTCCTGAAATTGGAAACGCACTTCCACTGAGTGCCATTCCTTTAGGTACACTCGTTCACAACATTGAACTTAAACCAGGTCGTGGTGCTGCCATGGCTCGTTCTGCCGGAACATATTGCCAGTTGTTGGCTCGTGACGGCAAATATGCAACGCTTAAAACTCCTTCAGGAGAGATGAGACTAGTGCTTTTGACTTGCTATGCAACCATTGGCACTGCATCTAACCCAGATCACATGAACGAAAGTCATGGTAAAGCTGGTAGAAGGCGTTGGTTAGGTCGAAGACCACGAGTTCGTGGTGTAGCCATGAACCCTGTAGATCACCCGATGGGTGGTGGCGAAGGCCGGGCATCAGGTGGTCAGCCACGTTCTAGAACAGGCTTGTATTCAAAGGGTAAGAAAACCAGAAGCACAACTAAATATTCTGATAAGATGATCCTTAACAGGAGGAAAAAATAATGGGAAGGTCAGTAAAAAAAGGTCCGTATATCGATTTCAGACTTGATAATAAAGTTCAGGTCATGAACCAAGCCAGTAAAAAAAGTGTGATTAAAACCTGGTCGAGGAGGTCAACCATCTCTCCAGATTTTATTGGTCATACATTCGCTGTTCACAATGGCAACAAATTCATTCCAGTCTATGTAACTGAAAACATGGTTGGGCATAAAATGGGTGAATTTGCTCCGACTCGCAATTTTAGAGGTCACGCCGGTAAAAAAGACAAGGGAAAGAAGTAATCATGGAAGCAGTAGCAAAACATAAAGATGTGCCGACCTCGCCGAGAAAGATGAGGTTATTGGCTGATCTCATTCGGAATATGCCAGTGGGTCCTGCATTGAATGTACTTAAATTCAATCCAAAGCACAGTTCTTCCTATTTGGAAAAAACATTGCTTTCAGCCATAGCAAACTGGCAGGTGAAAAACCCTGATATGAAGCTTGAAGATGCAAATCTTATTGTGAAAACAATAATGATAGATGGTGGAAGAATGTTAAAACGACTTCGTCCTGCTCCGCAAGGTAGAGGGCACAGAGTCAGAAAACGTTCAAATCATATCACCATTGTGGTAGATGCGATTAGCCCTGAAATAATTGATTAATCTAAGGAAGTAAAGAAAAGAAATGGGTCAGAAAACTAATCCAATAGGCTTTAGGCTTGGCGTTGTAAAAGGTTGGGATTCAAGCTGGTATGGAGGCAAAAATTTTGCTGAGAAGCTTGTCGAAGATCACAAGATCAGAAAGTACATCGGTCATCGGATTCCTAAAGGCGGTATTGCCAAGGTGGTGATTGAAAGAACACTGAAAAGAATAATCCTTACTATTCACACTTCAAGACCCGGTGTTGTCATTGGCAAAGCAGGTGCGGAAGTAGAGAAAATCAAGGAAGAGCTAAAAAAGCTCACCAATAAAGATGTTCAGATCAATATTTTTGAAGTAAAACGTCCGGAAATTGATGCTAAATTGGTGGGTGAATCAATTGCCCAACAACTTGAAGCAAGGATTTCTTACAGAAAATGTATGAAAACAGCCATTGCCTCTGCCGTTCGTGTAGGTGCTTTAGGTATCAAAATAAAATTGTCTGGTCGATTGGGGGGTGCTGAAATGGCCCGAACAGAGCAATACAAAGAAGGTCGTGTTCCTTTGCATACACTGCGTGCTGATATTGATTATGCCATCTCAGAGGCTTTGACGGTCTATGGTAAAATAGGTATTAAGGTTTGGGTATTCAGGGGCGAGGTTTACGGTAAAAAAGATTTGTCGCCGAACGCTGGCAACCAGAGTGCAAACTTTGGAGGTGGAGCGAGTGATTACAGTCAACGAGGCGGAGGAGAAGGTGATCGCAGAGGTGGTCGACGGGATCAAGGTCAAGGCGGCGGAAATCGTGGAGGTCAAGGTGGCCAAGGCGGTGGAAACCGTGGCGGTCAAGGTGGCGGAAATCGTGGAGGTCAAGGTGGCCAAGGCGGTGGAAACCGTGGTAAAGGAGGAAATCAAGGAGGTAGAAGGTAATTTTAAGTTAATACAGTCATGTTATTACCGAAAAGAACTAAGTTTAGAAAAGCACATAAAGGAAGAATCAAAGGTTTGGCTCACCGTGGTGCGGATATTTCATTTGGAAGCTTTGGCATCAAATCGCTTGAGATAGGTAGAATTACCTCTCGGCAGATTGAAGCAGCTAGGATTGCCGTGACCCGTGCGATGAAAAGGGAAGGTCAGGTTTGGGTTCGAATTTTTCCAGATAAGCCAATTACAAAAAAGCCAGCCGAGGTTCGGATGGGTAAAGGTAAAGGAGCACCAGAATATTGGGTGGCTTGTGTAAAGCCAGGTACCATTATTTTCGAATCGAATGGCGTTCCATTGGCTCTGGCCACCGAAGCATTGCGGTTAGCAGCTCAAAAGTTGCCCGTGAAAACCAAATTTGTGGTTAGGAAAGATTACGAAGAAACTGTCTAATTCAGGGGAACAATGAAAAATACAGAGATTAAGAAATTCACAGTAGAGGAGCTAAATAAGGCTGTAATAGACCAGGAAACCAGGTTGCAAAAGCTAAAGTTCGCCCATGCTATCACTCCTTTGGAGAACCCTATTACATTAAGGACCGACAGAAGGTTGTTGGCCCGATTGAAAACTGAATTACATTCGAGAAACGCATAGTCGTTATGGAAAACACAGAAGAAGTAACACTGGTTAGAAATAGCCGAAAAGAAAAAGTAGGGAAGGTGGTTAGCAACAAAATGCAGAAGTCAATAACCGTATTGGTTGAGCGAAAAGTGAAGCACCCTATGTACGGCAAGTTCATGACCAAAAGCAAAAAGTTTATGGCACATGACGAAGAAAACAATGCTGGCATTGGCGATACTGTAAGGATAGCTGAAACCAGGCCATTGAGTAAAAATAAAAGGTGGAGATTGGTTGAAATCTTAGAGAAAGCAAAATAAGTCATGGTACAACAAGAATCAAGATTAGGCGTAGCTGATAATAGCGGTGCAAAGGAAGTTCTGGTTATCAGAGTTTTAGGTGGAACTGGTCGCAGGTATGCAAGCATAGGAGACAAAGTGGTTGTGACTGTGAAGTCTGCGCTTTCATCTAGCAGTATGAAAAAAGGCACAGTATCGAAGGCTGTCATTGTGAGGACCAAGAAGGAAATTAGAAGGAAAGATGGTTCATACATTCGCTTCGACGACAACGCTGCCGTATTGTTAAACAACAACGACGAGCCTCGTGGGACACGTATTTTCGGGCCAGTAGCCAGAGAACTACGTGATAAACAGTTTATGAAAATAGTTTCATTGGCTCCTGAAGTACTCTAAATATTATGAGCGAGATCAAAAAATTTCATGTCAAAAAGGGAGACACAGTAAAAGTAATCTCTGGAGACAGCAAAGGTAAGACAGGCAAAATTGTTAAAGTCGATACCGAAAAATACCGAGCAATTGTAGAAGGCTTAAACATGGTAACTAAGCATGTGAAACCATCTGCTCAGAACCCAAATGGTGGTCAGGTGCTGAAGAAAGAAGCGCCTATCCACTTGAGTAACTTGATGTTGGTTGACCCAGCAACAAGTGAGCCTACCCGAATAGGCAGAAAAGCTGATGCCAAAGGGAAATTACAACGTTTTTCTAAGAAAACAGGAGAATTCATTAAGTGATGGGAAATCCAAGATTAAAAGATAAATACCTGAATACAGTGGTGCCAAGCCTCATGGAAAAGTATGAGTACAAATCCATTATGCAGGTTCCAAAAATTTTGAAAATATCAATCAATAAGGGCATTGGTGCTGCTGTAGCAGACAAAAAACTTGTTGACGTAGGTGTTGAAGAATTGACTACTATTTCAGGTCAGAAGGCTGTAGCCACTAAATCTAAGAAAGCAATTTCAAACTTTAAATTGCGTGAAAACATGCCAATTGGCGCCAGAGTTACTTTGCGTGGCGATCGCATGTATGAATTTCTTGACAGGCTCACCAGTGTAGCTTTACCACGGGTTCGTGACTTTAAAGGTGTGAATGAGAAGGGTTTTGATGGTCGAGGAAATTACACGCTAGGTGTAAAAGAGCAGATCATTTTTCCTGAAATAAGCATCGATAAAGTAAATAAAATCACTGGTATGGATATCACTTTTGTGACTACTGCTACCACTGATGAAGAGAGTTTCGAACTACTTAAGGCACTTGGTATGCCATTTTCTAATCCTTTTATCAAGAAATAATTATGGCAAAAGAATCCATAAAAGCCAGGGAGCTTAAAAAAGAAAAAACAGTAGCAAAATATGCTGCCAAAAGAGCTGCTTTAAAAGCTGCTGGGGATCAAATTGGTTTGGACAAATTGCCTAAGAACGCAAGTCCGGTAAGACTTCACAATCGCTGTAAACTTACTGGTCGTCCACGTGGTTACATGCGAAAGTTTGGTATCAACCGTGTAACTTTCCGTGAAATGGCAAGCGAAGGTAAAATTCCTGGTATAACAAAAGCCAGCTGGTAATAAAACGCTAAAGTTCATTTTGAAGCCCCTTTATTGGGGCTTTTTCTTTTAAGGAATTTAGTTCAGTTTGATGGCTCGAAAGACACTTTTAGCTATGTGGACCGCACCTTGTAATTTTTTTGTCTTGCAAGGATTCTGTTTTGGTGAATTACAAGTGAAAAGTACCCTTGATTCTGTTTTTGCAAAGTCCAGGAGAACTTCGATGTATAATGTAATGACTGAGGGAGAAAGATAGAAATAAAGTTTATGCAGCATTGTTTATTGGCATCCCCGTTAGATTGTGTTCAAGGTCGGCGCAAGCAATATGAAACAGAATAGACTGAAAAGATTGAATCCTGCATGCAAAATCAACAGCTATTTGATTTTTACACCTCAATGAGCCTGATAGTGAATATGACATCGATCAGTAAAAAGAAAACAGCTAATAGTAGAAAATATTGGTATTTATTGGCGGCAACATCTACCTCTTTAATTCCTTTTATTTGCCCTTCAAGCAAGTTAATTGAGGATGCTAGTTTTTCAATCTCTTCCCGCTGATCTGAAATTTCAAAATACCCGCCTCCGGTACTTTCGGCTAAATTTCTAAGCGTTGTTCTGTCCAATTTAGTTAAAATTGGGTTTTCGTTTTCATCAAGTTTTTTTGACTCGTTTATTTCAATTGTTCCACCTTTACTGGTTCCAACGCCTACAGTAAAAACTTTGAGATCAGCTTTTTTGCAATTATCAATCATTGACTCCCAGTCGCCAGAAACATCTTCACCATCAGAAAGAATGATGAGTACTTTCGACTTAATGTCTATTTCTTTTTGCTCCATGGCATTAAAACGTTGAAGGCATAGTTCTATAGCTGAAGCTAAATTAGTCCCTCCTTTTCCCAACGGATCTGCTTTCATAATGCTCAGTTGCTTATTGAGAGCTACCTTGTCAAAAGTGAGTGGTGAAGCCATCATGGCGTAATCTGAAAACACAATGAACCCAATTCTGTCATTGGTAAAAAGATCGAATAAGCGAACGATTTCATATTTGGCTTTGATTAACCTGGAAGGAGGAACATCTTCTGCCAACATGCTTTGAGATAGATCCAACGCAATGAAAAGGTCTTTGCCAATTACTTTCACTTCTTTTTTTAGATCGCCAATGGCTGGCCCCAGAATAGACAAAACCACCAATCCGAAAAACGAAAAGCGAAAAAATGTCTTTACCCAAAATAAGTTGGATTTTCCCCCGGATCTTTTAACCAGAACGAAGTGTCTTATTCCAAAGAAAAGGTAAGCCATCAGGCATAAACCTATTAACCAATATTCCGAATTTGATAATATTCTAGCCCAAGCCATGGGCTAAAATTAGAAGCTTTTTGTTTTACAGCATTGATTAAACCATTTCTCTGCTTTTTTTCTTAATTTCATTTGTAGTTTTCTACTGCTTTTCCGATGTTTGCACCCCGCTTTAGGAGAGGTGCCTGAGTGGCCGAAAGGAGCAGTTTGCTAAACTGTCGTACGGTTAACCCTGTACCGGGGGTTCGAATCCCCCCCTCTCCGCTGAAGCTTTCGGGGCGTAGCGTAGCCCGGTCATCGCGCCTGGTTTGGGACCAGGAGGTCGCAAGTTCGAATCTTGCCGCCCCGACTAATTGCCTGACATTAAATGTTAATGTCAGGCTTTTTTTATGTATCTTAGTTTTGTTTTAGGAAAGACTTGCCGAAAATTATGAATTTGTTTGTAACAGCAATTGGGACTGATTCTGGAAAAACCTTGGTTTCTGCTGTGCTGACCGAGGCACTTCAATGCCCCTATTGGAAGCCTATTCAATGTGGTAATCCGATGGATGCTGAAACAGTAGCTGCTTTGGTTTCAATAAAGCTTGTACTTCCATATAAAAGTACTTATTTAAAATCACCTATATCTCCGCACGCTGCCGCTGAGATTGAAGGTGTTCGTTTACATGTTTGCGATTTTAAGAAGCCTGATACTACAAATGCTTTGGTTATAGAAGGAGCTGGTGGAATTTTGGTGCCTTTGAATGACCAGGAAACCATGTCTGATTTGGCGATCCATATCTCTGATAAAGTCATTTTAGTGGTGAATCATTATTTAGGTTCTATTAATCATACGTTACTCACGCTCGAAGTTTTGCAGGCAAGAGGATTGAATCTGGTTGGAATTGTATTTAATGGTGAACCGAATGAGGCCTCTGAAAGGGCAATATTATTACGAACCAGTGCACCGGTTTTATTCAGAATTGAGCAACAAACAGAAGTTTCTCCATTAGTTGTTCGTTCGTTAGCTAAGAGGGTGCCTGTAGAACTTTTGTTGTCCTGAAAAAATTACCTTGTAAATTGCACCCAAGTACAAATTTTTGGGGAAGTGTGTTTTCCAACTTTCTCATTTTCAAAGCAAATGCTGGTTGAAATAGATAAAAATTCAGGTTATTGTTTTGGTGTAGAGTATGCCATACAGATGGCAGAAGATGGCCTAGAACAAAACCAAACTTTATACTGTTTGGGCGACATTGTTCACAACGACATGGAGGTTCGCAGACTTGCCGATAAAGGTCTGATTGTGGTAGATCGGGAAAAGTTGCATGAACTGCATGATTGCAAGGTTTTGATTAGAGCTCATGGTGAACCACCAGAAACATATTCCTTGGCTTTGAAACACAACATTGAATTAATCGATGCATCGTGCCCGGTGGTGCTGAAGTTGCAAAACAGAATAAAACATGAGTTCGACCGCATTGAAAAGAGAGGTGGGCAAGTAGTGATTTATGGTCAACATGGGCATGCTGAGGTTGCAGGGTTAGCTGGTCAAACCGAAGGGAGAGCTATTATAGTGAAAGATGAAAGCGACTTAAAGCAGGTAGATTTTGCCAGACCCATTGCGTTATTTTCACAGACTACGAAAAGTACAGCAGGATTTTACCACATGCATTCATTGATAGAAAATGAAATAGCATCGGCCAACGAAACTGTTGAACCTGATTTTTTCGATTCCAATGACAGCATTTGCAGACAAGTTTCTAATAGAGAGCCACAGCTCAGGCAGTTCGCTCAAAATTTTGAAGTAGTGATATTTGTGAGTGGCAAGAAAAGCTCCAATGGTAAAGCACTTTATGGTGTTTGTCAGGCGGTTAATCCTAATAGTTATTTTGTAGAGAATGACGAAGATATAGACTTCTCTTGGTTTGAAAATAAGTCCTCGGTTGGCATTTGTGGTGCCACATCAACACCATCATGGCTGATGGAACAAATAGCTCGGGCTATCAACTTGGGCTGTAATGCTGTTTCCAATTCTTAACATATTTCGGTGAAAAAAATTCCTGGATACTTTTTTCAAGGTCTGCTTTTAATTGCTCCTGTGGGTATCACTGTGTACATTTTATGGGCAACGTTGAGTTGGTTAGATGAGCTGCTTCAGTTGGAATACCCGGGGCTTGGTTTGCTCATTATTGTTTCGGGCATCACATTGCTTGGTTTTTTGTCGAGTACCTTGTTGGTCAAACCTATTTTCAATATTACAGAACGATTGTTGAACACCGTTCCATTAGTAAAGCTGGTTTACTCGTCATTAAAAGACCTATTTGCAGCTTTCGTTGGCGACAAAAAGACATTCGACAAGGTAGTTAAAATTACTTTGAACAATGAAGCCAAGGTTTCTAAAATTGGATTTGTTACTCAGAATGAACTTGCAAAATTAGGTTTAGGAGGGTTAATTGCGGTGTATGTGCCACATTCTTATAATTTCTCAGGCGACATGTTTTTAGTGCCTGCCGAACTGGTTGAGCCTTTGAATATTTCCCCAGCCGATGCCATGAAAATGGTAGTTTCTGGTGGTATTGCTTTGACAGACAATGGTAAAAAAGTCTAGCCTAAACAGGCTGAAATTCACTTAACTTGCTTCACCAAATTAATAAAACATGGGCAATCAATTGACTAACACCATTCTTATGGTGGCTCCGACTGACTTTGAATTTAATGAGCAAACAGCGCAAGACAATGAGTTTCAGCATAAGCCTGAATTTACAACCAAGTTAGAGCTTCAAAAGCAGGTGCGAAGCGAATTTGACAATGCAGTTTCTATGCTTAGACATGCAGGGGTTCAGGTTTTGGTGCTAGAAAAACCACCTGGATTGCCACAAATGCCAGATGCGGTTTTTCCAAATAATTGGTTTGCTACTGACGAAGAAGGAAGAATTTATTTGTTTCCAATGTTTACAGAAAACAGACGAGCGGAAAAATTACAACTCGATGCAGTGGTTCATTTGTTAAAATTAAGTGGATTTGACATCAGTGAATATGTTGACATGTCCACAAATGTGAGTGAAGGATTTTTGGAAGGCACAGGCAGTATGATTTTTGACCGGGTTAAAAGCAGGATTTATGCTTCAAGATCTGTACGGACTGACGAGGATAGAATTCAGGAATTTTTAGAAAAATCTGCGTTTCAGGAGGCTATTGTGTTTGACGCCATAAGCTCATCTGGACAGCCATTTTATCACACAAACGTTGTTATGAGCATAGGCGACGGGTTTTCGGTTGCCACAATAGATGCAGTACCAGATGGGCCTGAAAAACATCAACTGGTTTATTATCTTGGACAAAGCAGAGATCTCATTGAAATTTCTAAAGTGCAGGCCGAACAATACTTTTGTGGCAATATTCTCCAACTTTCTACACAGCTTGGCAATAGTGTGATTGTGATGTCGACCTCGGCTTATGAAGGATTTACAGAAGATCAGTTGGATGAGTTGTCAGAGTTTGGCACTTTGCTGCCCATTTCTATCCCTACCATTGAAAAAGTAGGTGGGGGAAGTGCACGCTGCATGATGGCAGAAATATTTTTACCTAGAATGAAAAACGCATAACCAGACAATGACCAAACTACTGGAAGGAAAAAACACACTAATAACTGGAGCTTCTAAAGGAATTGGCAGGGCCATGGCTCTTGCTTTTGCCAAACATGGAGCCAATGTCGGATTTACCTATTTATCGAGTGTTGAAAAAGGAGAAGCACTTGTGAAAGAATTGGAGGCTTTTGGTGTGAAAGCCAAAGGCTATCGGTCTGATGCCTCTGATTTTCAAGCAGCTGAAACGCTATTTAATTCATTTATCGATGATTTTGGATCCTGTAATGCCTTGATTAATAATGCCGGGATTACAAGAGACACATTGCTGATGCGCATGTCGGAAGACCAATGGGATGAAGTAATTAAGGTGAATTTGAAATCAGTTTTCAATTTAACCAAAGCTGCAAACCGGCAATTTCTCAAGCAAAAATCTGGCAGCATAATCAATATAACCTCAGTAGTGGGTGTGCGTGGCAATGCCGGCCAAGCCAATTATGCTGCTTCGAAAGCTGGCATTATTGGTTTTACAAAATCAGTAGCGCTTGAAATGGGTTCAAGAAGTATCAGATGCAATGCCATTGCTCCAGGTTTTATTGAAACCGAAATGACAGGCACTTTAGATCAGAATGTGGTGCAAGGTTGGTACAATGCCATCCCTATGAAACGTGGCGGCACTGCCGATGAAGTAGCAGATTGTGCGGTTTTTCTGGCTTCAGATATGTCTACTTATATCACGGGGCAAGTGCTGCAGGTTGATGGTGGCATGCTGACTTGATTTAATCGCTAACTGTGTTCTCAAGGCTATAATTGAAGCTCCGCCTCTGTGGGTTCTGGGGGAGATTCAGTTTGGCTGGTGCCTTTTTTAGGAATGAAGGTTGGGCAATAGTATTTGGTAGTGATTTTGACGCTTGGTTTTGGGAAAAATCCTTCTCTAATGCCTAAGGATTTGTCGGCATACACTTTTTCCATAAACAGTCCATAAATAGGTAAGGCGGTTTTTGAGCCTTCACCTGCTCTAAGTGTTCTAAAGTGAATGCTTCGTTCTTCTGCGCCCACCCAAACACCTGACACCAAATCTTTGGTCAGGCCAATAAACCAACCATCTGATTGATTTGAAGAAGTGCCTGTTTTGCCTGCCATTTCATTTCCCCTGAATATATTGTAGCTAAACAGAGCCTGTGCAGTTCCTCCGGGTTCTTGCAGGGTTCCTTTCAACATGTGAATCATCAGAAATGCGGCTTCCTGACTGATTACTTTTTGAGTTTTTGCCCTGAATCTGAACAATGTATTTCCTCCGTGGTCTTCAATTCTGGACACCATCATTGGGGTATTCCAGTTGCCTTCGTTCACAAACGTGCAATAGGCGCCAACCATTTCAAAAAGACTAACATCGTTCGATCCTAGTCCAATGGAGGGAATGGGCTTCAATGGGCTTGATATGCCGAACTTTTGCGCATACTCTGCAATGGTTTTAGGCCCAAACATCATGGTTAGCTGAGCCGCAATCGAATTGACAGACCTGCCCAATGCATACCTCAATGTCATCATATTTCCTGAAAAATAACCTGTAGCATTGCCGGGAGTCCATTCTTTATCTACACTATCTCCTTTTTCGAACTCTTTGTATTTCACCTTAAAATACCTGTCCTGCATTTTATAACAAGGGGAATATCCTTTGTCTATAGCAGTAGCATAAACAAAGGCTTTGAAGGTAGAGCCAGGTTGGCGTTTGCTTTGCTCCACATGGTCATATTCAAAATGGTCGTAGTTAATACCTCCAACCCAGGTTTTTATATGACCTGTGAATGGATCCATGGTGGTGAACCCGGCATGTAGAATTTTTTTATAATAGCGTAGTGAATCCAAAGAACTGAAAACCGTGTCGACTGGGCCTTTCCAGGTGAAAACCGTCATTTTTTTTGGTACATTCAGGTAGCGAAATATTGAATCCTGGTTGTTGTTGAACCGTTGCTTGAGTATTTTATAAGTTTCTGTTCTTTGCGCTACATTTTCAATAAAACCAGTTATTTCATTTCCTTTTTCATCTATCCACGGATTTTGGCCTTTCCAGTGCGCATTAAAGCGTTTTTGAAGTGCTTTCATGTGCTCTTCAACAGCTTCCCGGGCATAAAGCTGCATGCGGCTGTCGATGGTGAGGTAAATTTTCAATCCATCTGTGTAGATGTCGTGCTCATGTTTATCGGCCCATTTTTCCAACACCCTTGTCAGGTGTCGACCATAATAATCTCTCACACCGTCGCTGTGCGGTTCCTGTTGGTAGTTAAGGGCAATAGGTTTTTCAATAAGCGAGTCATACATATTTCTGGTGATGAAGTCATACTTCAGCATTTGATTGATGACTGTATTTCTCCGCTTGAAAGCATTGTTGTACCGCCTTTTCGGATTGTAGCTTGTGGTGGCTTTCAACATGCCAACCAACATGGCAGCTTCTTCAATTTTAAGATCAATTGGCTTTTTGTTGAAAAAGGTTTTGGAAGCTGTTTTAATTCCAAACGAATTGCTGCCAAAATCGACCGTGTTCAAATACATGGTCATGATTTCTTCTTTGGTAAAGTTGCGTTCCAATTGAACAGCTGTCATCCACTCTTTCAATTTGGCGATTCCTGTTTTCAGGCCTGGAATGTAGCCTAGCAAGCCAATTCTTCCTGACTTTTTTCTGGTTTTGTATAAGTTTTTGGCCAATTGCTGGGTAATGGTACTGCCACCTCGGTTTTCACCTTTTGCCACTGAAATTAAAATGGAAACGGTTGCTCCGGGATCAATGCCAGAATGGTCGAAAAAACGAATATCCTCAGTGGCCAACAAGGCTTTAAATACGAATGGAGATATTTTTTCAAAATCTGTTGGGCTACGGTTTTCTTTGAAATATTTGCCTACGAGCAAGCCATCGGCTGTATAAACTTCTGATGCAATTTCAAGTTGGGGATTTTCCAGGCTTTCCAGGTCAGGCATTTTGCCGTAGAGAAATAGAAAATTGTGTTGCACGGATAACATAAATAAGTTGAAAACCAGGAAAGTTAATCCGGCATATTTCCAACAAATTTTAATATAGTATTTGCTGGTAACTGGTGTGGGTTTTGCGGTCTTAAATATTTGAACTACACTTTTGACTGCAAAAAGTCCCAGCACCAACAAGGTGAGTATCGATCGCCAAATTTTACCAATTAATTTCACAAACAGTTTAGCTTTCAAAAGTGCTTTACAGCAAAAGTTTAAACAAAAATATTGTCTATTAACCTTACATCGTCGACCCAGGCAGCCATACAAATGACAGAAGAATTCCCCAATTCAGGCTTAAGAATAGGCAACATGGTTTCGAAGTTTACCAGTTCCAGGTATTCAACTTCTAAAATTCCGGCTGCATTCAGGGTTTTTAACCCATCAATTTTTACCTCTGAAAACAGTCTGTTTTTTAAATCCTGTTTTATCTGATTTAGCGTTTTGTAAATTAGTGCGGCTTTTTGCCTGCCTGATGCTGATAATCTTTGGTTTCTCGACGACATAGCTAAACCATCAGATTCCCTCTCGGTTTCAACAAATCGAAGCGAAACGGGAAAACCCAGGTCTTGAACCAGCATTTGAATAACTGCACATTGTTGCAAATCTTTCAAGCCAAAATAGGCTTTATCGGGCCAGGTCATATTCAGTAACTTAGCTACCACTACCCCAACGCCAGTAAAATGTCCAGGTCTGTATTTACCCTCCAATTCATGAGTAAGAGCCCCGAAATCGAGGGTAATCTTTGTCTCTTTTTCAAACATAGATTCGGCTGAAGGAAGCAAGGCCAAATTGCAACCTGCATGTTCAAGCATTGCGAGGTCTTGGGCTACAGTACGAGGATACAAAGCCAAATCTTCCCTGTTGTTGAACTGAAGTGGATTAACAAAAATGCTGGCCACCGAAACATCATTTTCAGCTATGGCTTGGGACAGAAGACTCAAATGACCTGGGTGCAACGCACCCATGGTTGGTACCAGGCCAATTGTTTTCCCTTCTGCTTTTAGCCTCAGTATATGATTTCTAAACTCCGCTGGTTGTTCAAATACTTTCAATGTATTCCCTTAATCTGCGCTCAAAGGAATGCAAAATTCTATTAATAGAAAGGGCTTGGTGAAGTATGCTCACAGTGGTATTTATCCACATCGGTTTGAATTGCGGCAAAAAAATGATTAATTTTGCATCGCCGTTTTGGTGAAAGCGGCCAAATAGGTTCAAACCAATTACCATTTTCAAATTTGCTATGTCAAAGCTAAAGATCCTTTATGCAGCCAGCGAAATCAATCCTTTCCTACAAACTTCTGAAGTAGCCGACTTCCTCCGAAAAATACCTCAGGGTATGCAGGAAAAAGGGATGGAAATTAGAATTTTAGTTCCCAGATTTGGACTAATCAACGAACGGAAAAACAGGTTGCACGAAGTGGTTCGATTGTCGGGCATCAATATTTCAGTGGGGGACGAAGAAAAACCCCTTGTCATAAAGGTAGCCTCTATCCCAAATGCCAAGCTCCAAGTTTATTTTATTGACAACGAGGACTATTTTCATCGAAAGTCCGTGTTTTTCGATACCAACAATCAGTTTCACGAAGACAACCACGAAAGAGCTATATTTTTCTGTAAAGGGGTACTTGAAACAGTGAAAAAATTGGGTTGGGCTCCAGATATCGTTCATTGCAACGATTGGATGACCAGCCTCATTCCTATGTATTTGCGCACTACTTATAAAAAAGATCCAATCTTCAAAAATTCGAAGTCGGTTTTCAGCGTTTACAACACGCATTTCGATTTCAAATTTGGCGATGATCTTTTTGAAAAAGCGAAAATGTACGACATCGACGACAAAGCACTGGCACCTCTTCGCTCTGCCGATTATGCCGGCTTCCTCAATATTGGCATTCAATATGCCGATGTAGTTGTAAGACGAAATGAAGTTTACAACGAAAAGTTGGAAGATGTTTTTAGAACCATTGGAAGCTATGAAGACGGTGCACGACTTCATGAAATTGATGACAAAGAAGAGAATGGCGTTGAGCATTACTTTAACTTCTACCATGATTTGGTGGGATAAATCAATAAACATACGGCAGGTCATGGTTTGGCCTGCCGTTTTTTTGTGCCTATTTTCTTGTAAAACTCCTTTTAAAAATGATCCCGGTATTCCAGCAAAAAATCCGGGAGACTTGCTCAACGCAGCCTACACCGACAGTTTCGCCATTGCAAGTTCAACTGTGCTCCAAGACTCTATTATATCATCGTCCACAACCAATGTGTTGATTGGAAGGTATCAAGATGAAGATTTTGGTTTGGTTGAAGCTTCAGCATACATGCAAGCTGCACCGCTGACTTACCCTTTCGATGTGCTGCCTGCAAATGCTCGCTTCGATTCTTTACAGTTTTTCTTTCAACCCATTTATCTCTACGGTGTCAAAACAGAAGACACTGCAAACAGTCGATTGAAATTTCAAGTCAGGCCATTGGTAGACACCATAAATCCAAGTCGGCTTTTTTATGTCTTCGACAAACCATCAGCGTTTGGTAGTACACGTGATGAAATTGAAGTTTTTTCTGGTAAGGCTTTTAATGCCAGAAGTTTAAAGTTTAAAGCTAACCAGTTGGGGACCCTTTGGTTCGAGGCTTTAAAAACAGGAAGTTCTGACAACTACGACCAGTTTATTCAGAAAGTGAAACCATTTGCGATTGAGCCGTTGACTGGTTCTGTAAGTATGCTGGGCCTTGAGCTAAGGGTACGAAGCACTACGAATTACAATTTTGCTCGAATTCACTTTAAAATACCAAAGAAAAGTAACCCAGCAGAAGATTCGTCAGCAGTGATTACCCTTCAGATTACCGACGGACAACCCCATTACACGCACATCGAAACAAACAGAACAGGTACCCGCCTTGCAGCGCTCAGTCGCTCAAATAATAGGTTTCCATCAGAAAGTTTGAATGGAGAAAACTTTCTTCAAATGGGTTCCGGAATCATGACGCACCTTACTTTTCCAGATTTGATTGCCTGGGGTGTCGCTCATAAAAATGTATTGATTTTGCGGGCTGAATTAGAATTAAGGCCAACCAACAATACTTGGGAGTTTCCACCTTTCCTTGAATTGATTAGGGCAAATTCCGAACGTGGCTTTCCGAAAGACTGGAATTTGGTGAACAACTTAATTGCTAATGAACAATCAGCCGGAACAGGCTATGGTGCTCGTTTATTCTTTAAATCAACCAGTGATTCGAGCTACAGGCTGAACTTAACTCCTTATATTACTGATGTTTTAAAGGGCACAGAGGCAAACAACGGATTTTTTGTATTTCACAACCCGGCACAACTAGGTGTAAACCGGATGATTTTTGGAGACCGAGCCAATAGAAATGCTACCTTGCGATTGAAAATACACTACACAAAGCCATAGAGGCTGACATCTGAAAACACGTTCATTTTAAAAAACCATGTGTGGAATTGTTGCTTACATAGGTCATAGGCAGGCCTTTCAGGTCATTATTAAAGGTTTGAAAAGGCTTGAATACAGAGGCTATGACAGTGCTGGTATAGCGTTGTTAAATGGAGGACTCAATGTGTACAAGAAAAAAGGCAAGGTGTCAGAACTTGAAAACTCACTGGCATCTGAGTCGCTCGATTCAAAAATTGGCATTGGCCACACCCGTTGGGCTACCCATGGTGAACCAAACGATGTGAATGCGCACCCACATTATTCGTCGAACGAAAATTTAGCCATTATTCATAATGGCATCATTGAAAACTATGCTTCACTTAAAATAGAGTTGGAGCAGCGTGGGCATGTGTTCAAAAGCGACACTGACTCAGAAGTTTTCATTCATTTGATTGATGATATTTACGAAAACACCCATTGTGATTTAGTAGAAGCTGTGAGGTTGGCCATGACCCAGGTAATTGGAGCTTACGCCATTGTGGTGATGGACGAAAAGTCGCCCGATCAGCTTATTGCTGCCCGCAAAGGCTCGCCGCTTGTGGTGGGTATTGGCGAAAGTGAATTTTTCTTCGCCAGTGATGCAACACCAATTATTGAATATACTAAAGAGGTAGTTTACCTTGATGATTTTGAGATCGCCATCATCAAAGATGGTAAATTTGAAATCAAGGATATTGATGCTGAGTTTAAGACGCCATACATCAACACGCTTGAGATGGAACTTGAGCAAATAGAAAAAGGCGGATTCGACCACTTTATGCTCAAAGAGATTTTTGAGCAGCCCAAAAGCATCCGTGATTGCCTCAGAGGTAGGGTCGATGCCAACCGTGGACATTTGGTGTTGGGTGGTATGCGTGAATATATTAATAAAGCCACGTCAGTAGATCGTATCATCATTCTTGCTTGTGGCACATCGTGGCATGCCGGCCTTGTGGCTGAATATTTATTCGAAGAATTTACGAGGATACCAGTTGAGGTAGAATATGCTTCAGAGTTCAGGTATCGAAATCCGGTAATAAAAGAAGGTGATTGGGTGATTGTAATTTCCCAATCCGGCGAAACAGCCGACTCATTGGCTGCTTTGCAACTGGCGAAAAGTAAAGGCTCGGTTATTTTCGGAGTTTGTAACGTGGTGGGTTCTTCTATTGCCAGAGAGACACATGCAGGTGCTTACACCCATGCCGGTCCTGAAATAGGCGTTGCCAGTACGAAAGCCTTTACAGCTCAAGTAACAGTGCTTACCATGATGGCGTTGATGATCGGGTATAAAAAAGGAACCATTACCGACGCCAATTACCACATGATGCTCACCGAATTGGAAAGCATTCCTGAAAAGGTAGAAAGAGCTTTGGAGCTCAATGACAAGATAAAATACATTGCTGGTGAATTTAAAGACGCCCGTAATTTCTTGTACCTCGGTCGTGGTTTCAACTTCCCTGTAGCATTGGAAGGTGCGCTTAAGCTGAAAGAGATTTCATATATTCACGCAGAAGGATACCCTGCTGCTGAAATGAAACACGGGCCCATTGCCCTGATTGACGAAGAAATGCCCGTGGTTTTTATTGCCACAAAGGACAGCACCTACGACAAAATTGTGAGCAATATCCAGGAAGTAAAGGCCAGGAAAGGGAAAATTATTGCGGTTGTGACCGAAGGCGACACGGAAATTCAAAAAATGGCACATTACACCATTCAAATACCAGCCTGCCATGAAGCTTTAGTGCCTTTGATTTCTGTAATTCCGCTGCAATTGCTGAGCTACCATATTGCGGTGATGCGAGGATGTAATGTAGACCAGCCCAGGAATCTGGCTAAATCGGTAACCGTAGAGTAGTGGTTATGTTGAACAAGCTAGCAGGTATGTTGAAAGTGGATCAGTTTGTAGAGAACATAGTAGGCTATCTTGAAGCGAGAATAGAACTTGCCAAATTAGATTTCAGGAAAGAACTAGCGGGAGTTTTGGCAAAACTCATTGTATTAACCATCGCAATCATTGGAGCTACTGGTTTGTTTCTTTCTTTTACCATGGCCTTAGGCTATTGGTTGAATGTGGTGCTAGACTCCAGCTTTGCCGGTTTTTTTGTTGTAGCGGGCTTTTATGCCATTGTAACTTTTATAGGGCTTTCAGTTTCGAACAACAAAAAGTGGATTGCCAGTTTGCAGGGCAAAATCGAAGAAAGAATATTTGCAGCAGAATTAGAGGAACAAAAAAATGGAAACGAAAACACAAACCCAATCGATGATGGAGGAGCTTGAAGCAAAAAGAAGAAAGTTGAAGGAAAGCACTGCAGATTTTAAATCTGCCATTGAACATCAGGTTGAAGACTTGAAAGTTAGTGCTATGAAATGGTCGATCAGGGGTCTTGTAGCCGTAGGTTTTTCTTTGGTTTCCTATTATTTGGTAAAGCGAATTACCCGAAAACCAAGAACTGAACATCATATTGATGAAAAACAAGGAACTTTATTAGCCGCATCTTCTTCAAATCCCATTGTAACTTCAATCAAAGTTTATATTGCTACTTTTTTGCTTGGAATAGCCCGGGAGTTTATTGTCCGGTATTTAGAAAGAGCATTTGCCGAATCTCAACCTGATGAATCAAACTATACTCAACCAGCTGAAAGCCAGTCGTCAATCGGGTAAGAAAAGCCTTGCTGTTTTGATAGACCCTGACAAAGCCAATCTGTCGGACATGTCAGCTTTGGTACATGCTTGTGAACTCAACGAGGTAGATCTGATATTTGTAGGTGGTAGCTTGATAGTGGGGCTTGGTTTGCACCAAATGATCGCTCAGCTAAAATCATTGACAAAAATTCCAGTAGTGTTGTTTCCTGGAAGCAGCATGCACATCGACTTTAATGCCGATGCCATTTTGTTTCTTTCACTCATTTCTGGTCGAAATCCTGAGCTGCTCATTGGGCAGCATGTGTTGGCAGCACCTTTACTCAAGAAAAGCGAACTCGAAGTTATCCCTACAGGTTATATTTTGGTTGATTCTGGGTTGCAAACCACTGTTTCATATATTTCAAATACAACCCCGATTCCTTTCAACAAACCTGAAATTGCTGTATCAACTGCTTTGGCAGGCGAAATGCTCGGCTTGCAGTGTATTTATTTAGATGCCGGTTCTGGTGCTGAAAAGAATATTAGTTCAAAAATGATTGCGTCTGTAAACAAGGCAATCGGGGTTCCATTGATTGTGGGTGGAGGTATCAACACAGCAGCAAAAGCGCAGGCCGCCTATAATGCAGGAGCAGACGTGGTGGTGGTTGGCAATGCATTCGAAACCCATCCCGAACTTATAGGGCAAATAGCAAAAAGTCGATTCTCAGTTAAGGGCGAATGAGTAACTCCTTCGTGGTATAATTGAGCGTGGTGAAAATACCAAAACCTCCATTTACCGCCGAAATAATAGAAGCAGGTTGTGCAAATGGGTTGCCATTGGCACGTTCAGCGTCTTCCAAAGTTTCTAAATAATTGTAATACTGCTGTTCTATATTGAATAGTCTGATAATCAATTTTTCTCCAACCCTGAACCGGTAGCCAGTGCCTATTGGAAAAGTTTTACCATTGAATTGATTATCAGTAAACGTGAAATCAAGGCTTGATGAACTATTAAGGCTGTCTTTGTTTACAATGATGCGGTAATAGTTACTTTGACCTGGGTCGTCTTCAATCCAAACCACAAGATTAGCACTCGAGTCTGGCAATCGAACATTGTAACTGGCACTATCTATACTAGGCTTTAAAAGCACTTTTGAAGTACCTGTGATGATCCTTTCCTTTTGATCTCGAATGGTGAGCGCAAACTCCTGGCCGGCTTCGAAGGCTATGGGAGTTGGATTTCTATAATTGTAGTATTTAACAAATAAAGGCTCGATCAATGGATCAAGAGGAACAGGGTAAGTTTGCCCGTTGGTGAAAAGGGTGATTTCTGCCTCATTCACAGTCGGATCTTTCAGCGAATCGAAATAGGATGTGGTTTCTGTGAGTAAAATCTTAATGGGTTGATTTTCTTCGAGATAGCATTCAACCACCAATTGCCTTTGGTAAGGGGGTAATTTGAGGTCTATTTCTCTTTCAAGTGTACAACCTGTAAGCCATAAGCTTAGCCCCAAAAAAGTGAAAAATGCCGAGTTAATTTTGAACATTGTTATGTTGTATAACTCAATAAAGCACAGGATGTTATGAACTGATACAAAATAAAGAAGGCTTTCGAGTGAAAGCCTTCTTTATTTTAGTTTGATATTTTTTGCATCCTTTTGCTTTTCCTTTTGAACTTAAAGCTGTTTTTAAATCCACTAAAACCTCCAGAGCCAAGTTCATACTCTACTCTTGCTTGAATCAAAAAATACCCATCTTTTTTGGTGGGGTTTCCTCGTTTTTTGTTGACCCTTCTATCAATGTTGTAAACCGAGGGTGTTCTATCGGCCAAAGCGGCCCGAATTGGGTCGGCTGAAAAGACAGCTTCTTCTGAGTAGCTCGTGCTCACATCATCCAGGTAATCAGTGTTCGAGAACCTGTATGAGCTTTCTATTAACATATTGATGCCTTTCGAAACCTGAAACTGAAGGCCTAATCCCAATGGCACAATGAGTGCAGTTTTTGAATAGCCCACTCCTTCTGTTTGATAATCTCTTAAATTATACCATGTTCCGTCCAAGTTGGCTTGCGGGTTATTGGTCGTCATTCCAAAGCCTAAAATAAGATAAGATGAAAAAGGAAATCCACTTCTCGAAAGTTCCTTCATCGTGTTGTAATTGAAAAACTCAAAATTAACCGTGACCAACACTTCAATGTTGTTTGATCGAAACGATAAATTTCTTTTCAAATTTCCATTCGATTGCGACATGATGGCGTCGTCACTACCTATTCGGTAATAGTTTACATTAAGGCCAGCTATCAAATAATCGTTGAAACGCCTCCGTCCAAATACGCCTATATTCCCGTACGGCTTGTCAAAAGTTTTCGATCTGTCAAAAATATTTCCAGCGGGGCTCAAATCTCCATTGTAAGCAGAAAGCCCTGCCCCAATTCCCACCGACCATGATTTTAACTTTTGATCGAAAAAGTCGAACATGCGATAGCGGGGCTGTGCATAAACAGAAGATGCGGCAAACACCAGAAACAAGCCAATAAGGTAAAATTTGCGCATGATTGATTGACTCGAAAGCATAGTTTCCAGCATCAAAGAACCTCAAAAAGATTGTGAATCCAAAATCTGCTGTTCTCAATTCAGCTTATTCAGTCATTTTTTGGTTATTTTGCAACAATGATTCAGACCACTATGCAGAAAATGGCACTTACAAGTGCTCTTCTGTTTTTACTGCTTTGCTTTTCTCAGTGTATTCCAAATCGCAAACTTGTTTACCTCCAAAAAGGTGAAGAATTGAATCCTCAAATTGGGCAAGTGTCCTCAAGTTGGAAACAATACAAACTTCAACCTGGCGATGTGCTTAACATCAGGGTTTTAGGAACCGACCAAAATGCGGTTGCGCCCTTTAATATTGATAATTCCCAGGGTTTAAACCCTGCTCAAGTTAACAATATGCAGCTTTACATCAACGGATATTCAATAGATCCAAACGGGAATATTAATTTCCCTGTGATTGGGAACTTACTTGTAGCCAACAAAACAGTTGAAGAAGTAACTTTGGAACTAAAAGCAAATTTGGAAAAGTACCTTCAAAATCCAACCGTGAGGGTGAAGTTGGTGAGTTATAAAATTGCCATTTTAGGTGAAGTAAAGGCTCCTGGATATTACTTCTTTTACAACGACAGAGCCACTATTTTTGAGGCCATTGGTATGGCTGGAGACCTCACTGACGTAGCCGACAGAGCCCATGTAAAGTTGGTGAGAAATACAGGAAAAGGATTTGAGGTTAAATATCTGAACTTGCTTCAGGCAAGTGTTTTGCAACAAGATGAATTTTTCATCACACCAAACGATGTGATTTATGTGCAACCTTTGCCAGCGAAGAATTTCAGAATAAACCTTCCGGCACTCAGTTTTGGGGTGTCCGGCTTAAGTTTAGTCCTTATCATCATTACACTTTTACGTTAGTTATGACCACCACCAAAAACCAACAAATCGAAAAGATTTTAACTCATTTTGGCCTAGATGCCAACCTGCAAACTGTTTGCACAGGATCAGTTTGGAAAACTGCCACAGGCACCACACAACGAAAAATTCACTCTCCGATTCAAGGTGACTTGCTATCGACTGTTGCATTTGGTTCAGCTGAAGATTGGGAATATGTTGTAGAAAAAGCAAGCCATGCTTTCCAAATCTGGCGGCAAATGCCTGCTCCAAAAAGAGGTGAAATTGTGCGTCAGTTTGGCGACAAGCTCAGAGAAAACAAGCAAGCGTTAGGCGAACTGGTAACACTCGAAATGGGTAAAATTTTGCAGGAAGGTTTGGGCGAAGTTCAGGAAATGATCGATATCTGCGATTTTGCAGTAGGTCTGTCCCGGCAGTTGTATGGCCTCACCATTGCCAGCGAGCGTCCTTCGCATAGAATGTTTGAAACCTGGCAACCGCTAGGTATAGTTGGTGTTATTTCAGCGTTTAATTTTCCGGTTGCTGTTTGGGCCTGGAATGCGGCTCTTGCTGCTGTGTGTGGTGATGTCGTGATTTGGAAACCATCGGAAAAGACTCCACTTACGGCCATTGCCTGTCATAAAATATGGGAGCAGGTAGCCAAAGAAAATGATCTGCCAGAGGGAATTTTCAACCTCATTGTTGGTGATGCAGAGATTGGTAAAAAGATGAGTGCTGATTCACGCATACCTTTGGTTTCGGCAACTGGTTCTACCCGGATGGGAAAAGCAGTAGCGGCTGAAGTGGCTGGCAGATTAGGTAAAAGCTTGCTGGAGCTAGGCGGCAATAATGCCATTATTTTAACCGAGCACGCCAATTTGGATATGGCTATGCGTTCTACCATTTTTGGCGCTGTTGGTACTTGTGGCCAACGTTGCACCTCAACCCGACGTTTGATCGTGCATGTTTCGAAGCTGGAAGAAGTGAAGTCAAGGTTACTGGCTGCTTACGAAAAATTGCCTATTGGTGACCCACTATCCTCCTCAACTTTGGTTGGACCCCTTGTAGATGCTCAGGCTGCAGATGCTTTTGAGCACGCCATCAACGCTGTGTTGCTTGAAGGTGGCACTTTGCTTTACGGAGGCAAACGCATCACTGTGCAAGGCTGTGAAGGTGGACAATATGTATTGCCTGCGCTTGTTTTGGCCGAAAACCATTACCAGGTGGTGCAAGAAGAAACATTTGCACCCATTTTGTATCTCATTCCCTATGAAGGCGGGGTAGAAAATGCCATTGCCCTACAAAACGGGGTGAAGCAGGGTCTTTCCTCTGCCATTTTCACAGATCATCTGCGGCAGGGTGAGTTGTTTCTTTCGGCTTCGGGTTCCGACTGTGGCATTGCAAATGTAAACATTGGCACATCCGGCGCAGAAATTGGCGGTGCCTTTGGTGGCGAAAAAGAAACAGGCGGTGGTCGGGAATCTGGATCAGATGCCTGGAAAATCTACATGCGCCGTCAAACTTCAACCATCAATTTTGGTACAGAACTGCCTTTAGCACAAGGCATTAAATTCGACATTTAATCACTCTGATTTTTAGAAATCCATGTTTGAAAATTTAAGCAACAAACTAGACAAAGCATTTAAAACACTGAAAGGTCAAGGTAGAATTACCGAGATCAATGTAGCAACCACGGTAAAAGAAATTCGTAGGGCATTGCTCGATGCTGACGTGAACTACAAAGTAGCCAAAACAGTTACCGACCAGATTCTGAAAGAAGCCTTGGGTAAAGAGGTTCTTTTGTCGGTTAAACCTGGCGAGTTACTCACTAAAATAGTGTTTGATGAACTAACTGCCCTCATGGGCGGTGTGAAAGCAGATATCAACTTGAAAGCCGACCCTGCCATCATACTCATGGCTGGTTTACAAGGTTCTGGAAAAACAACTTTTACGGGTAAACTGGCCAACATGCTCACCAAGCAAGGCAAACAGGTTTTACTTGTAGCCTGCGACGTGTACAGGCCAGCGGCCATCGAGCAATTAAAAGTGGTGGGAGAAACTGTTGGTGTTGAAGTGTACACCGAAATGGACAACAAAAACCCGGTTGAAATTGCCAGAAATGCCCTGCAGTATGCCAAAACACGCAACAAGAAAGTTGTAATTGTGGATACTGCGGGCCGCCTTGCAGTGGACGAGGAAATGATGCAGGAGGTTGAAAACATCAAAAAAGCCATTCAGCCTTCAGAAATTCTTTTTGTGGTTGACGCCATGACGGGTCAGGATGCTGTGAACACGGCCAAGGCTTTTAATGAAAGAATTAATTTCGATGGCGTGGTGCTTACCAAACTCGATGGCGATTCCCGTGGTGGTGCGGCATTGTCCATCCGTTCGGTAGTCGACAAGCCCATCAAGTTTATTGGAACCGGCGAAAAGCCAGAAGCCCTCGATGTATTTTACCCAGATAGGATGGCCCAAAGAATTTTGGGCATGGGCGATGTAATTAGTTTGGTAGAGCGGGCGCAGCAGGCATTCGATGAAGACGAAGCGAGGCGCATTAATCAGAAAATCAAAAAGAACCAGTTCGATTTCAACGATTTTCTATCGCAACTCGAGCAGATCAAAAAAATGGGAAACATCAAGGATATCATGGGCATGATACCTGGTGTGAGCAAAATGGTGAAAGATGTTGAAATAGATGAAGACGCCTTTAAGCCGGTGGAAGCCATAATCCGGTCGATGACACCTTTTGAGCGTTCGAACCCGGATGCCATTGCCGGAAGTCGTAAGAAAAGGATTGCAGATGGAAGTGGAACCAGCATTCAGCAGGTTAATCAGCTGATGAAACAGTTTGACGATATGCGGAAAATGATGAAGCAATTCAACAACATGCAGGGGCGCATACCAAGTGGGATGCTTAAAAAATAGAAGGCTGCCATGAAACTTTCGGTAGTTATTGTCAACTACAATGTCAAGCATTTTCTTGAATTGACACTGCATGCTGCCCAAAAGGCCATGCAGGGCATTGACGGGGAAATCATTGTGGTTGATAATGATTCGACCGACGATTCTGTTTCATATATCAGACAGCGCTTTCCTGAGGTTCAAATGATAGCAAACAGGGAAAACCTTGGGTTTTCTACTGCCAACAACCAAGCTATCAAATTGGCTCAAGGTGAATATATTTTATTGTTGAACCCTGACACGGTTGTCTCTGAATCCACTTTTACTGCTTGCATAGACATCGCAGATAGTCAACAAGATATTGGAGCCATTGGCGTAAGAATGATTGATGGTCAGGGGAAATTTCTGCCAGAATCGAAGCGTGGCCTTCCCACACCGTGGGTCAGCTTTTGTAAAATCGTGGGTCTGAACAAATTTTTTCCACGAAGCAGAACCTTCAATAGATACTATCTTGGACACATACATGAGCACCAAAGCTCTGATATTGAGATTCTTTCCGGTGCGTTTATGTTTTTTAGAAAGAAAGCACTCGACAAGGCTGGATTGCTGGATGAAGACTTTTTCATGTATGGGGAAGACATTGATTTGTCATACAGAATTCTCTTAGCAGGCTTTCGCAACTACTACCTGGCCGATACAGAAATCATTCACTTCAAAGGGGAATCTACCAAGCGGGGGAGTCTCAACTATGTATTTCATTTCTACAATGCCATGGGGATTTTTACCCGGAAGCACTTTGCAAAAGGTGGTTCCGGGGTGTTGAATTGGCTGGTCTGGACAGGTATTGTAAGCAGAGCGGTTGTATCTGTGCTGAGTAGGGTATTCAGTCAGGTCATTCACCCGTTGGTTGATGCTGTTTTTGTGTTGACTATCTTGCTTGTATTCAAAAACTTTTGGGAGATCTACTACAAAAAGGACACAGATTTTTATCCAAGCTATTTTACCTGGGTGTTTCTCCCTGCCTACAGTGTCGTTTGGGTTGTGTCTACCGTTTTAATTGAAAAACTCTCCTCACAGATTTCGCTTCGAAAGCTTTTTCAGGGAGTTTTGTTGGGTACCTTGATTATTTCTGGTGTTACCAATTTTTTCGATGAAATCCGGTTTTCAAAGGCTGTTATACTGTTTGGCAGCGTAAGTAGCTTGCTTATATTCTTGATTACCAGACTTTTTCTACAATGGTATCGATACAAATCTTTGAAACTTGGGGAGGTCATTTCCAGAAAAATTGTAATCTTTTGCAAGGCAGAAAAATTTGTGTCCATCAAAAGTTTGATCCAAGCGGAACCAGGCGTGAAAGTCGTAGGCTTTATGGCTAATGAAATGGCAAACGATCGTTTTTTTCTTGGCACCCAGGACGAAATTGCCAACACAAAAAATGTTTTTGGAATCGATGAGGTAGTATTTGACTTAGGCGATACACCTGTGCAATCCATTTTTAAGCTCATTCAAATGCCAGATTGGTCAGGGTTGAAATTTAGATTTTTTCACCCCCAATCCCTGACGATAATTGGTAGCGATTCCAAAGTTGAAAGGGGTTCGTTTTATTCTGTAGACCGTCCTCCTACATTGGCCATGACGTACAACCGCCGTGTTAAGCGTCTGGCTGACATATTATTAAGTTTTCTATTTTTATTGGCCTGTCCTGTTTTAGTTTGGTTCGTAAGCAATCCAGTTAATTTATTCAGAAATATCTTCGTGGTGTTGAAAGGTCGAAAATCTTGGGTTGGGCCAAAGGAAAGTAAGTTTGAAAAATACGGGATAAGAGATGGTATTATTAACCCAACAGATCGTAGGCAAAGGGTCAATAATCTGGAAGAAAACAACCCATTGAACGAGCATTATTACTTCACCGATTATAAACTTTGGCTCGATGTGAACCTACTTTTGAAAAATATTAAGGAACTTGGGAACTGAAACCCATTTTTTACCGTTCTTAGATTTGAACTTTTACACGATGATCCGAAATTTCTTAACGAGCTGCCTGTTGGTTTTTCTTGCCTTTTCGGCGAATGCGGCCTACATTTTTATCCCTATGGATGCTGATCAAAAGAACCACCTGAAAGCTTATGGACTCACTTATTGGGTGCTTTCGCAAGGGGCTGAAGCCGACTGGCTGCTCAACTACCGTGGTGGAAGTTTTGCCATGCGCCACAATGCCTTGTTCGAGCGGGAATGTGTAGTGCGGGGAGTGAGTTATCAGATTTTAAGCGATGGTGCTTATTTGGGCATAACCTCCATGATCGAAAGCCCGGATGTGAACATGGACGTGATGCACCTGGAAAAGGCACCCAAGATTGCGGTGTACAGTCCGAAATCGAAGCAACCCTGGGATGATGCCGTAACGCTGGTGCTCACCTATGCCGAAATTAAATATGATGTTATTTTTGATGAAGAAGTACTCAAAGGCGAGCTTCCAAAATACGATTGGCTGCACTTACACCATGAAGATTTCACTGGTCAATATGGTAAGTTTTATTCCAATTATCACAACCACGCCTGGTACCAAACCCAGGTGGCAGAATATGAAGCCATAGCCAAAAAGTATGGCTACAAAAAAGTGTCGCAAATGAAACTTGCAGTGTCGAAAAAGATCAATGATTTCGTGTTTGGTGGTGGTTTTTTGTTTGCCATGTGTTCTGCTACAGATACTTACGACATAGCTTTGGCTGCCGATGGATTGGATATTTGTGAGTTTATGTACGACGGTGATCCAGCTGATCCGCAAGCGCAATCGAAACTCGATTTTTCAAAAACCTTTGCTTTTAAGAACTTTACTTTGGTGAGAGATCCCATGTATTACGAGTTTTCTAACATCGACAATCAACCTTTTGAGCGAGGATTAACTGAGCCTAATGACTTCTTCAATCTCTTTACCTTTTCGGCCAAATGGGACCCCATTCCTTCCATGCTTACCCAAAACCACGAAACCACCATCAAAGGTTTTATGGGACAAACCACAGGGTTTAAATCAAAACTGGTGAAGCCTGAAGTTTTGGTGATGGGTGAAAACAAAGCCCTTGGAGAAACCCGATACATTCATGGAACAGTTGGAAAGGGCTTTTTTACGTTTTATGGTGGACACGATCCGGAAGATTACGAGCACAGAGTAGGCGAGGAGCCGACCGATTTGGCTTTACATCCTAATTCACCCGGCTACAGGCTCATTCTCAATAACATCTTATTTCCGGCTGCCAAAAAGAAAAAGCAAAAGACCTGATGGGGTGGTTTATTTGATGTTGTCAAAATCTTCTTTTTCCACCAGATTTCCTTCTTTATCATAAAGATAAATGTAGTCGCAGAAGCCAAAGCCGGAAAATTTGAGAATGAACGACTTCAGTGCCCCCATCGTTTGGTTGTAGGCAGTATTGAATACTTCTTTGTTGTCAACAATCACCGTTAATTTTTTGTCTTTCACTTGCATTTCCAGAAAGTGCCACTCTCCGGGAACCAATCCTAATCCTGACAAATCGTAGTGTTTACCGTCAAAAAACTTGTCGGAAACAGAAGCGAATGATTGGTTGGTGCAATCCTTTTTGTACAACCTAAGTTCATGGTGACCAAACTCACCTATTACCTTAAATAGCAAGCCATGACACAAAGCCATGTTGGGCAAGATTTTGATTCTGGTTTTCAATGAATAGTTGTCGCCATGAACCTTCAGGTCTTTTACCAGGCCTAAGTTGAAATTGAAGTATGAAGAGTCGATACCATTTTCTATAAAAAATTCTTTTGTTAAGCCCGCCAAGCCATTTTTGATATACTTAGAACGAGGCACATAAAAATTCTCAGACTGTTTACCATAGTATCCTTCCCAGCTTTTTGAGTAAGCGATGTATGGTTTTGTCTTTAATAATTTTTTGCCATACCGGATGTAGATAAATGTAGAAACCGGCGTTTGTTGCGATATATAAAGTTCCTTGGTGGCCATGTTTAAATCGTATTTTCGCCCGCCCACGCTAATGCTCAATGAATCCTGGAGCTCTTGCGGGGCATCGAATCTGATGATAGCCGTGAAGGGTATGGTATCATTGCTGGTTTCGACTGAAAAGGTGACCTGCTCAAACAGGCTTTCTTTGCGGCTTTGTTCCCAATAGCGCTTTGCCGTGAATACAATGAAAATCAATAAAACACCGGCAGCTAACCAAAGTGCCCAACCAAGAGGTAATTTTTTAGTTCTGGATTTTTCAGAAATTTCATGTTCCGCTGATTCAGCTTTTGAAGGGGAAGACTCCCTCACATACTTCATCCAGTTTTCAAAGCCGCAAAAGCGGGCAATGGCATTTCTGGTTTCTATTTGAGGGCTGTAGTATTCGGGTGTTTTAATTTTGCCATAAAGCCGTTTTAATGTATTCTTGCTGATAATCGTTTTTGTCTCCGCTTCAATGAGGGAGGACAAGTGGATAAAATGGCTTTCCTGCCACTCTTTATCGGAGGGCAAACCAGCTTTTTCGCCGGCCAAACGCAATAATTCCTGTAGTTGTTTCCTTTCCACTAGTGTTAATCTGGGCGAAAGTAAGAAGCATTCATCAAACTTTGGATAGTCGTGGACGAATAGAAAGTAGATGCCGTCCAAAACATGGTTAAAAATCCTAATTTTTTACCGAATAGGTTTGTTGCATCATCAAAGTTTAAAATATGACGAATATGAAAACCTGGATTTTTAGCTTCACTCTCTTTTTGGGTTTGTCCGTAGCTGCGTTGGCTCAGCCCACGAACAACCCCTACACAACCTATTATGGAAACGACGCCAGCCATTGGACCAATGTATTGCCCTGGGGAAATGTGATTGACGTAACCACCTTGGGTGCTATTGCCAACGATGGCCAGTCGGACCAACAAGCTGTGGAGCAGGCCATCGATGCTGCGTTCGGCCAGCGAGGTGGTGTCGTATTTTTTCCGGCAGGTGTATATCATTTCACAAACGACCTCATTTTAAAGACCGGGGTTGTATTGCGGGGCGAAAATCCTGCTGTTTCTTGTGCCACGGAGCCGAATTTCAGGCCACCATCCAGGCTGGAATTTCCCCGATATGTATTCGATACCCTGGCCAATAACGGACGGGGAAATCCCAATAGTTCTGCATTCAAAATAATAGGCGGAGTAGGAGCATTTAGAAATCTGGGTATTGTGAATCTGGATATCAACAGGGCCAGAATAGAGCTTCACCCGAATTTTGAGTTCTTGGGGCAGGCAACGCACCCTGGCGGAACTACAAATAATTACCAACCCATTGACCAAAACAGAAATTGCATTGTGATGGGTGTGCGGAGCAACAACGCTGCCATGCCCGATCCTGCTGTACCCGACACAACAGGGCCATATAAAATGAGAAAGTGGCAAAGGTATATCTACAGGTTTTCTTCGAACATTGACTTGTTCTTTGCAGAAAATGTGGTGATAGCCAACAACCGCATCAACGACGAAGTGACCGACAATTTTCACCAGCCGAACTACCGGGTAAGAAACAGGTGTACAGGTTGCACGAACTACCGAAATGTGGGCCAGCCAGGCAACGGTGGCTGGAACACCGAGAACTTTGTCAACGTACTTGATGGCAAGCATGCAGAGTTTCGCTACGATGCGCATTATGGAATAACCTTAAATCGGCATAAAAAAGTTATCTTAAACGGTGCCCAAACCATCCAGGCTTACATTTGGTATCCTGAGCCGGCTCAAGAGCCTGCCCTGTATGCCAAAGGTTTTAGGGTGATGGACAATTGGTTGTATAAAACAGATAGGGTAGGACTTTGGGTTGCAGGGCAAGGCATGGAACTGCGCCGCAATGTGGTGCGTGATTCAACTATTGTTGGTTCCAATTCAACCCCGAAAAGAATGTGGCTTACACCCAATGGTCGGGAAATTCTGACCAACTTTTCTGCCACGTTCGAAAACAGAGGCATTGACTTCGGAGGCTCGCAAATCACGATAGATAGCAACGATATTCAAATGCGCACCTACCGTTTTCCTGAATCTCAATATGGCTCCATCGACGGAGAAGGCATTATGGATCAGGGAAATGGCGGCGGAACAAGGCCAAATGGCATCTACATTACCAACAACATTTTGAACGGCGACAGGGACGATTGCACCAATCCAACCATTGGATTGTACAACACCCGGGAAGCGCACAATGTGGTGTATAGAAACAACAGGTTTACCGGCAATGCTGGCTGTATTCAGGTTCAAATGCGGGAGCATGTGATGACCAATATATTGATGGAAGGCAATACTGGAATTAAAAATATGCAGTTTTACGGACAAGGCGGAGGCTACAATTGTGTGGCGAGAAACAACGTAGGTGCTCCGGGCGTGATGGCGCTTTCTTGCTATGTGGTGGAAGAAAACAACACTGCCCTGGTTCCAAGGTCGCAAGGCTGCTACGTCAATAATGGTGGTGCACTCGATACCACCAATTTCCCGGGTTTGTTCATGGTTCAGCCAGCTGCTGATGTATTGTTTCCTGTAGCTCCAGCCACATTTACCCTGAAAACCCAAATACAGCGAGGTTCGGTGGATTCGGTGGTGTTTTTCAGGGATGCGTTTACCAAACTGGGTCGAGCAACCGACAACGGCAATGGGGAATGGGAATTTGTTTGGACGCCACCCACCCTCGACGGTCGGTATTATATTTCTGCCAATGCCTATTCCACTGTGTCAGCAAGTGTTTTGCGGACCAAATCGAACATTGTGCTGTTTGAGGTGAACGATGGCAATCCTTTCACCAACAACCCGGAAGACATTATCAACAGCCTGTCGGAACAAAGTGCTCAGGAGGTTGCGGTATTTCCAAATCCAGCGGGCTCTAAAGTGTATGTGCGATCAGAATCGCCTGTGAAGCGAATGTTGGTGTTTGATGCCAGGGGTAGGGAAATGCCGATGGAGTGGATGAGCGAGCAACGAGAGGCCAATATTTCGGCATTGAACCCAGGGGTGTATATGCTGCTGATTGAAACGGAAAAACAAGTGGTGAAGAAGAGGATTGTGAAGGTTTGATGATCCGCCGATGATATGAAAAGAGGTTTTAGCCTGGCTAGGAACCTCTTTTTTTTGTGTAGCCCCCTCCCGATAGATATCAGCCACCTTACCTCCAATAGTCCCATGATACTCAATTGACCCCAATAGTCCCAAAACCCAATTCAAAATATATTTTTGTGTCTTGTGAGGTGTGGTAAACCCCAATGATCAGTACCTCCTGGTTTTCTTTGTACATGTTGAATACCATAAGGAAATGTATTGCAAAAGGCTACCCGAATGCTTGAATATCTGATTCGGTACGTAATTACTTCATAGCTAAAAGAAAATGGCTAACGCCGTAGTAGCAAAGTAGTTGGTTTTGGAGGGTTTCCCACTATCCTTAGAGTTAGCCTTTGCGCTCTAAGGATTTTTCATAAATTTGGGTCTCCGACCCAATCAACCAATTAATCATGCCTCAGGCAGGATACAAAATAAGAGACCAATCTGCCCTTCATTTCATCACATGCACCGTGGTGCAATGGGCGGATGTGTTCACAAGGCCGGTTTTTGCTGAAATTGTGATTGATAGTCTCAATTACTGCATCAAAGAAAAAGGCTTGTTGGTATATGCCTGGGTACTAATGCCCAACCATTTTCATGCTATTGTGGCCTCAAATGAAGGAGTTCATCTGTCTGACATTCTCAGAGACTTTAAAAAGTTTACCGCAGGGAAAATCTTAAAAGAGCTAGAACAAACAAGTGCAGAATCAAGAAAATCGTGGTTGTTGTGGCTGTTTAAAAGTGCTGGAACTGCGAACTCTAAAAACGACAAATACCAATTCTGGCAACAGGACAATCACCCTGTAGAACTTAGCGATGCCACCATGCTGCAACAACGTTTAGATTATTTGCACCAAAACCCAGTGAGGGCTGGCTTGGTTTGGGAGCCTTGGGAATACAAGTATTCTTCGGCTTGCGATTACATGAACAACAAGAAGGGTTTGGTAGAAATTACTTATGTTTAGGTCGTGAAACAAAAAGGTTATGTATGGAATCTTTCCTTCGCTTACCGGGACAGAGTCCCTGCATTTTATTGGGAGTTCGAAGAGCCGGGTACGAACTCTCCGAACAGGAGGGTAGAAATTACTTATGTTTAGGTCGTGAAACAAAAAGGTTATGTATGGAATCTTTCCTTCGCTTACCGGGACAGAGTCCCTGCATTTTATTGGGAGTTCGAAGAGCCGGGTACGAACTCTCCGAACAGGAGGGCCTGACAGGTTTACCTTGCAATTTTTCAACAAGCATTGTTGGTCCATCAGCACCGTTAACTTGTTCAAATAATACAGCAGTGTTGTATGCCCAAAGAGGATCAATCTTTTTATGGTCGACTGGATCAATAGCAGACAGCATAGTTGTTTCTCCAACTTCAACTACAACTTTCACATTAGTTGCGTCAGATGGCTTAGGCTGTTTTGATACAAGTAGATTCACAGTTAATGTAGATAGAATCCCACCACCGACGCCTACAATTTTATACTTTGGCCGTGATTCTTTGTGCCAAGGCGACTCCATTACACTTCAATCTTCATCGTTAGCAAATAATCAATGGCTTCGAGATGGAGAGTTAATTCCTGGTGGTATTCAAAGATTCTTAGGTGTTGTAAATTCAGGAAACTACGCTATTCTTACTACCGGCTCTAACGGTTGCTTTTCGCAAAGTCTGGGTAGGGCATTTGTGTTTAGTCCGATTCCATTGAGACCTTTGATTTCATTTAATTCCGTTACTGGTAGCTATTCTTCAAATTATCAGAATGGCAATACTTGGTATTTAAATGGTTTGCCAGTTTCAAATAATTCAAGTAGCAATTTCATTCCTAGCTCAGCTTCTACAGGTTTTGTTTTTGTTACCGTTTCACAACTTGGATGCACTTCGATACCATCTGATACTATATTAATTACTGCGAATGCCTTAAATTTTGATCAGTTAAACGTTGATTATTCACTTTATATAGCTGAGAATTATTTTCAAATAACATCTAAAAGCGTTCAAATATCTTCAGCAGTTTTTTCAATTACTGGGCAACAAATAAAGGTTATTGACCTACCTGCTTTCAGCAGCTTTACTACTTATTTGCAAAGTGGTGTGTATATTTTAGTTGACAGAAAAAGTTTGAAAAGGTCAAAGTTTGTAATTAAGTAAAGATGGTAAAATCGCCCTCTTTTGCAACGGGTGCCGTCGAAATATGCCTATTTAACGTTGCATATACAAGGGTAATTTGTACTGGAATCTTGCGAAGCACACTTCGATTTTCTAATAAACCGGCGAAATGACTGGTAAGAACGCCCACTCGCACCTGTTTGTAACGGGTGCGGTCGAGAAATGCGTTTTTCATGCAGCAATCCAGCCTTTCCAATTTTCCAGTTCGGTAGTCCCTCCACCCTGTTTTGTGTCTCACGAAACATCCAAATTTGCCTTCGTTTACAACTTGGTTGTGATTCCAAACAAATCATTTTAAAGATCAACATATGTACAGGTATACATCATAAGAATTAAAGAAAATCACTACTGTCCAACAAAAATTAGCATACGCCCGGCCATCATTGATAGGGTTAAATAGAGGGCATTTTTCTTGTGGTTTTCGTTTTCAGATTCAAATTGTATTAAACAAGGAAAGCTGTGCTG
>Ga0247832_1000583_pt1 | contig 73676 bp, 63 predicted proteins | sample LaCruzMarch2015__10_FD_192407 | JGI IMG/M metagenome (GOLD analysis project Ga0247832, IMG submission 192407) | Freshwater microbial communities from meromictic Lake La Cruz, Castile-La Mancha, Spain - LaCruzMarch2015_4m | ecosystem: Environmental > Aquatic > Freshwater > Lake | place: Spain... | reverse complement strand
TGGTTGGCGGCAATACGCTCGCGGCGACCGCGCTCAACAGTGAGTGTGGCGTGCTCACCAACCGTGACCGTTCCGTGTTCGATGCGACCAAGGTGCATGACAAACTCACCGGAACGTTGCGTGTCTTCCACCTTGAATCGATGGGTCCGGCCAGCGTCGGAGGAGATTTCAAAGAAACCGGCATCGCCCACTTGTCCGCCGCCTTCAGCGTAAAACGGAGTCTTGCGGGTGATCAGTGCCACGCGTTGCTCTTCGACCGCTTTGTTGATGAGCGCGTTGCCATCCCAAATGGCTGCAATATCTGTATTGGTTGGCTTGGGATCGTCGCGGCTGGAATCATCGCTTCCAGAAATGTGCAATGCGGTTCGTAGTTTCTCCAATGCATCCGGCGGTGGCATGCGCATGCCGTCGGCCTTTGTTCCGCCCTCGCGGCTTCGCTCTCGTGCGCTTTCCATCAACTTTTCATAGCCCGCAACGTCAACAGTGAAGCCGCGTTCTTCGGCCATCACTTGGGTGAGGTCAACAGGGAATCCAAAGGTGTCATGCAGGCTGAACGCATCCTGCGCAGAAATGCATTTGGACGCGCCGGCACGCTTGGCAGCTTCGTCGAACAGCGCAATGCCGCGCTCGAGCGTTTTGCCGAACGCAATTTCTTCTTCACGAATGGTGTGCACCACTTTGGTGGCTTGTTGCACCAGCGTTGGGAATGTTTCGCCAAGCGTCTCAATGACCGCCGGAACCAGCTTAAACATGAATGGTTCGCGCGCACCCAAGTGTTGGTGACCAGCGCGAATAGCGCGGCGCAAGATGCGGCGCAAGACATAGTTGCGACCTTCGCTGCCAGGGGCCGCGCCATCAGCGACCGCGATGGAAATGCATCGAACATGGTCAGCAATCACGCGATAGGCGATATCGGTGGCGCCTTCCAAGGTTCCTGCATATGGCTTGGCACCGGTGATCTTGGCGGTGAGATCAAAGATTGGCGTGAACAAATCAGTGTCGTAGTTGCTGCGCTTGTCCTGCAGCACGCTCACCAATCGTTCCAGTCCCATGCCGGTATCGACGTGGCGCGCTGGAAGCGGCACCAGTTTGCCACCTGGCTCACGATTGAACTGAATGAACACCAAGTTCCACACTTCAAGCACATCCGGGTCGCCGCCATTAACCAGGCTTGCTGCGTTGCGTCCACCGATGCGGTCGTAATGAATTTCGGTGCACGGGCCGCACGGGCCGGTCTCGCCCATCTCCCAGAAATTGTCTTTCATGCTGCCAGGGATGACATGGTCCGCGGGCAAAAACTTCAGCCACAGATTGCGACTCTCATCGTCGGGCGCCACCGCTTGCTTGGGATCGCCAGCACACCACGTGGCATAGAGTCGATTTGGGTCAAGTCCGTACACCTTGGTGAGCAACTCAATGGCCCAACTGATGGCCTCTTCCTTGAAGTAATCACCAAACGACCAGTTGCCAAGCATTTCAAAGAATGTGTGGTGGTAGGTATCGCGGCCCACATCCTCAAGGTCGTTGTGCTTGCCGCCGGCGCGAATGCACTTCTGCGTATCCACCGCGCGCGTGTAGTTGCGCGTGCCCTGGCCGAGGAACACATCCTTGAATTGGTTCATCCCCGCGTTGGTGAAGAGCAGGGTGGGATCCTCAAATGGGATCGCCGGGCTCGATGGCACAACGGTGTGACCGGCCTTCTCCTGAAAGAACGCGATGAAGGCGCGGCGGACATCGGCGGCATTGCGGGCGGGCGTGTGCATGGGAGGCGCAGTGTAGGGACGGGGCTTGCAGCATTTGGGACGCACTGGGAACGCACTGGGAACGCACGTGGGACCTACTGGGGTGTTGCGGTGCCGGCGGATCCTGGGCGTAGACTGACTGCATGCACCCTTCACGCAGACCCCTTGTCGGCGGCAACTGGAAGATGAATACTGACCTTGCTTCCGGCGCGGAGCTGGCCGATGCGCTGCTGGCGGCGCTGGTGGCCGCGGGCACCGAAGGCGTCATCGATGCCGCGGTCTATCCGCCGTTTCCCTACCTCTTCACCGTGGGACGAACCCTCGGTCATTCGGACGTTCTCCTGGGCGGTCAAGACTGTGCAGCTGAAGCAAGCGGTGCTTTCACCGGGCAAGTCAGCGCGGATATGTTGTGCGACCTCGGGTGCCGATCGGTGATTATTGGACACTCTGAGCGCCGGCACGGGCTTCAGGAGGGCGACGAATTGCTGCACCAAAAACTGGCGATCGCCCTTGAAAGTGGGCTGCAGGCCGTCCTGTGCGTAGGTGAAACCCTCTCGCAGCGCGATGACGGCTTGGCCGAAGCGGTGGTAGCGAAGCAATTGCGCGGATGTTTCGGGACACTGACGGCGGAGACAGCCGATCGCGTGGTGGTGGCGTACGAGCCGGTGTGGGCGATCGGCACCGGTCGAACCGCCACGCCCCAAGATGCGCAGGCGATGCATTCATCGATCCGTGGAGTGCTTGCCGACCTGTATGATTCTCGATTCGCCGCGCAGACCCGCATCATTTATGGCGGTTCGGTCAACGCAAAGAACGCACGGGCGATCTTTGCGGAATCGGACGTCGATGGGGGGCTGATTGGCGGTGCCAGCCTGAAGGCTGAGGACTTCGCTTCGATCTGCCGCGCCGCGGCGGAGGCATGGTCCGCAGCTGGTGGGCACTGAAGGACTAACAGCTATGGGCGTCGCATTCACGCTCCTTACCATTCTCTTCCTCATCGTCTCAGTGTGTCTCGTCCTGATCATCCTGGTTCAGAGACCACAGGGCGGCGGACTTGCCCAGGCATTCGGCGGCGGTGGCGGCGGTACCGACACGGCCTTCGGTGGTCGCACCGGCGATGCATTGACCTACGCAACCGTGACCGCCTTTGGCCTATACCTGATCTTGGCGATTGCGCTGAACATCATTGACCTGAAGTTGCAGAAGGGCAGTAAAGAAGAGCAGCCTGCTGCTGAGCAGGCAGCCACTGCGCCAGTTGCGATTCCTGTTACGCCAGTACCTGCAACCAATCCGGGCACCACTTCGGCGACGGTTCCACTGGCGCCTGCAACAACGGTACCGACTGAGTCAGCACCTGCTGCACCAGCGCCTGCAACTGCAGAACCAGCACCTGCTGCACCGGCACCTGCTGCTCCTTGACATCTCCCTGAACTGATTCGCGAGGCACCACAGTGATTCGATCGATGACCGGATTCGGCTCTGCCGCACGCGAGCAGGATGGCGCGCGGTGCTCTGTGGAAATTCGATCGGTGAACAACCGATTCTTCAAGGCGTCCATGCGGTTGCCTTCGGACTTTGAAGCGCTGGAGCCAGATATTGAATCGGTAGTCATGCGTCGACTGACACGCGGTAGTGTCACCATCACCATTCGCTGGACTGAAATTGCCACCCGCAATGTGGCGCGCATCAATGTGGCGGCGCTGGAGGCGTATGCGGAACAGCTGCGAAACGCTGCTCCCGCCGGCCTTTCGCAGGAAATTCGCATTGCCGACCTGCTGGCATTGCCGGGCGTTGTTTCCGATGACCGATCCGCGGCCGTTTCGGAAGCAGCCCGTCCGATGGTGATGAATCTCTTGTCGGAAGCATGCGACGCGTTGATGGTGATGCGTGAACGGGAAGGCGATGCGCTCCGCGCGCTGCTGTGCGAATTTGGAGAGCAGATTCAAGAGCGCCTTGATGCGGTGCGCGTGCGCGCGCCCGCAGTGGTGGCCAGTTACCAGGATCGGCTCCGGGTTCGACTCGCCGCCGCGCTGAAGGACCTTGGCTCCACAGTGAGCGACTCTGATGTCATCAAGGAAGTAGCCATCTTTGCGGAACGTTCCGACATCGCTGAAGAAATCGCGCGGCTTGGTGGACACGTTGAACAGTTCCGCTCCATCATTGAGCCAGCAAATCCGCAACCTGCGGGACGGGCGATCGACTTTCTTGCACAGGAAATGCTGCGCGAGGCCAACACCATTGCTTCAAAGAGCGGTGATGTAGAAATCAGTCGCCGCGTGGTGGAGATCAAGACCGCCATCGATCGAATCAAGGAACAGGCGCAGAACGCGGAATGAAAGCTCATCAACGCCAGCTCCTCTCTCTTGAGGAGGTGCGTGAAGTTTCTCGGCAGTTTGGTCTGCGCCGGCCGATTGAAGCAGAGCCCATCGGGCGCGGCTCCCGTAACAGTGCCAAGAGCAGTTTGCGAACGCCCGGCGGTCGCTACATGTTGAAGCGTCGAGAAGCCGAAACCGGGGGCGCGGATCGCCTGTCGTTTCTGCACGCGTTTCAGTTGCACCTATCCGATGCCGGCGTTCCGGTGCCGCGTTTGGTGCGCACGCCAATGGGCAGCACTGCCGTGGTTGGTCCATTGGGTACATACGAATTGTTTGAGTGGGTCGACGGTGCTCGCTGGACACAGCGACTGGCGGAAGCGGCGGCCATTGGCGCAGCGCTTGGCAGCATGTTGAAGTCTTCGCGCTCGTTTGTCCCGGGTCCGCATGTGCCGGCGATTACATATCACCGCGCTGGCACGTTCGATGGAGCTGCGTCCGCAATCATTGCGGCTGCCATGCGCGCGGACCCGGATACCAACGAAGGCGCACTGCGTACATGCACTGATGCGCTGCTGGAGCGCGGCGCGCGCGCCTATGCGCGGGTGGAATCAGTGGGGCTTGATGATGTCGATCGCTTGTGTGTGCACGGGGACACGCATCCCGGTAATGCGTTGTTTGACTCAGGAAATGTGCGAGCACTGTTGGACTTTGATAGTGCCCGGCTCGACCATCGTGCTTGCGAAGCGGCTAATGCATTGGTCCACTTTGGTAACGATCCCATAGCGGGGCTGCCGCCTGAGCGCTGGCGTGCAGAACTGGACCCACAGCGGATGGCGGCCTTGGTTTCAGGAATCGGCCACGGCATGGGGGCCATGCTGCAGCCAAGGGAACGAAAGGCGCTACCCTGGCTTATGATTGAGTCGTGCACGCTCGAAAGCATTGTTCCGATTGCACGAACGGGTCGATTTGCGCACCTCCGCGCGGACGGTTTCTTGGCCTTCATCGAACGAAAGACAGCATGGATCGAAGCGAACGCCCAGCTCATCGAATCGCTGTGAAGTGTGGTGCTCTTGCCATGGTGATGGCAGTCGCGTCCGCGCTCGGAAGCCAGCAAATTGTTCCGCAAGTGCCCGGGCAAGATCTGCCTCGCGCGCTGCCGCCGATGAAAATGCGTGGCGACTTTCAAGGGATCGCGATTGGTGGTGGTCGAGTCGATCGCGGTATGGCAACCGTCATGGATACGCCCCCATGGTCACCCGCGCGCATGAATGGCGTTGTTGCAGACCCAGCAGTCACCGCCTTGGTGCGTGCCCTTGGAGCAACAGACTTCGCGCAACGTGATGCCGCAACCACGGCACTTCGTGATGCCAAGGTCCCCGACGAACAGATTTGGATCCACTTGCAGAGCACACCGGGTGGCCTCTCCTATGAAGCCCATGCGCGGCTTCTTGATATTGGCTACACGCGCATCAAGGATGCACCGCGCGGGGCGCTCGGAATTCAAATGGCGGGTCGGATGGGCGAAAATGATGGTGTGACCGTGACGGCGCTCATTCCCAACATGCCCGCGCAGAAAGTACTGCGTCCCGGCGACCGCATTGTGGAACTTGATGGCAAGCCGATTCAGGTGAGCCAGCAACTTTCAACGATCGTGCAGACCAAGCGCCCGGGCGAGCGCATTGCGTTAGTGGTCATGCGCGGTCAGCGCGATGCCGTTGGACGCGTGGTAGGCGGACCGGACGGCCGGCCAGTAGAGACCCGGCACGAACTGGAGATTGAGGTGGGTTCCCGCGTTGACTTGGAGAAGTTTGGCGATGGGGGAATGGACTCGCCCATCTTCGACAGTGGTCGTGATCGAATGTCGGAACTGCTGCTGGAAACGTTCCCAGCTCCAGTACGGATGATGCGCACGGAGCGAGTTCCTGGTGAATCGATCGCTGTTGATTCGCACCCTGACATCATTCAATTGCAAGGTCAGCTGGCTCGTCCGGACGGTCTTGGATTGGGTGCGGGGGTTCGTTCGGTGCTCCGCGCGCGACTTGATTCGTTGGAGGCTTCCGCGCGAGCGCCCGGCCTGACCGACGATGAACGTGCGTGGTTTCAGGCGGTTGTGGAGCGCTATCGCGAACTGATTCCTGAGGAACTTCGTCCTGAATCCACCAGCGTTCCGCAGTCAAAGTCGGCGCGCTGAAATAAAAACTCGTTGCGGACGGTAAAGTCAACGCAACGAGCTTCCGGGGGCTGGGATAATCGAACTACTAAACTGTAGGAAAGACTTTGATCGCGGGCAAATTCTGACCCACAGATTCTAGGAATTCATAACTTCGGGTCGCCGGCGAGGGGATTTCGGAAATGCCCATCTTGAATTGGAGCAAGGATGTCCAAGATCCGTTGCAGAATCACGGCGGGCGGTCCCACTGCATCAACTTCGTGAACGATGCTGGTCGGGTAGTGATTCAGGACGGGTGCAGTTTCGTTTTTGTACACCTCAAAGCGTCGACGAATGACCTTCTCATCGGCGTCATCAAGGCGATTCTCTTTCAGTGCGCGCCGCCGCATGCGCATGATCATGGCGTCCACATCACGGCACACCAGATGGATGACATTGAGTACTTCCAGGTAGGGGTCGAGCGCCACCGCCTGCCCGGTACTGCGTGGGATGCCATCAAGTACCAAGAGGTCCTGCTGGGGCTTGTAGATACTCAGGATCGTCTGCGCGTGGATGTTCTGCTTCCACATGGCAATGGTTAGTTCGTCCGGCACCAGTTCTCCCCGGGAGCTGCACTCCAGGAACTTTTTGCCGAGGGCGCTGGTCATATCAAGCGAGCGGAACACATCGCCGCAGGCCAAGTGGTAGAAGCCGGGGATATGCCCGAGAATCTTGCCTTGCGTTCCCTTGCCGACGCCGGGTGCCCCGAAGAGCAGGATGGTCTTGTATCGATCCATATGGACCCTCAGAGTACAGCCCGGGGTGGGGGTATCAGTGCGTGAGGCCGGGACAGCGTAGAAATTCGTAGCAAATTCCTGACAGGTTCTCGGGAGTACTTCCGTGGTCGAACCCGATACCCTGCGGACATGACAGCGATCGAGAGCCGTTGGTTGGGGGCGGAAAAAGACCAGTCTGGAAGCCTGCTTGACCGGGTGATGGCCGCTCGTGAATATCCCATGGACCCGCGCGGGCGTGAGCTACTGAATACTCCGCGCGCCAACCTCCTGCACCAAGCGCGCACGCTTCCGGGCGCCACCGCCGTGGCCGAGCGCTTGGAGTCAGCGGTCCGCGCTGGTCGACGTGTTGCCATTTACGGCGACTACGACGCAGACGGCATTACCGCCACTGCCATCCTGTGGCGCGTGATCAAGGCCGCCCGTGCCGACGCCAATGTGTGTTTCTACGTTCCGGACCGTATTGATGAAGGCTACGGTTTGAATGACACGGCGCTGGAAACGCTCGCCGCGGATGGAGTGAAGACCGTTGTGACGGTTGACTGTGGCGCGTCAGCAGTTGGCCCGTCCCGGCGTGCGCGTGAGTTGGGACTTGAGCTACTCATCACCGATCACCATCATGTCGATCCGGGTTGCGCGGCGGAGGCAATTGCCACGGCGCATCCGGCGTTGCCCGGTCGTGAAACTGCGCCGTTTGTGGACTTATGTGGAGCAGCGGTTTCTTTCAAAGTGGCAGCTGAATTCGCGCGCTTGTGGTGCGGCGGCGAGAACGTTGCTGCTGTCCTAAAGGATGCGCTGATGGCGTGCATTCCATTGGTGGCGGTTGGATCCATTGCCGATGTTGTGCCGTTAGTTGATGAGAACCGCGTCTTTGTCGCGCGCGGCTTAGCAACGATGCAATCAGTGGAAGTGGCTGGTTTGCGTGCGCTTCTTGACGATGCGGAACTCGAGAAGGGTCGTCGTGTGGATGCATCCGATGTTGGCTTCCGACTTGGGCCGCGTCTGAATGCGGTCGGCAGACTGGGGCATGCCAAGGAAGCGGTTGAACTTCTGATCACTGATGATCCAGCGCGTGCGCGTACCATCGTGAAGACGTTGGCTGATTTGAACGAACAGCGTCGGAAGATGGACCGCGAGTACTTTGAACAGGCATGTGCTCGCATCGATGCGGATCCGGCGATCGCGGACGCGGGAGCCATTGTTCTTGCTGATGAGCGCTGGCATGAGGGCGTCGTTGGCATTGTGGCGGCGAAGATTTCGGAGCGGCATGGAAAGCCCGCCATTCTGATGGCACTCCGTGGCGATGGCACTGCCAAGGGCAGTGGGCGCAGTATTGAAGGACTCGACATTTTGGCTGCCGTGAAGCGAGTGGCATCCGACCTGATGATTCGCGGCGGCGGTCACGCGTATGCCTTGGGACTCACCGTGCGCGCAGAAGATGTCGCGGAGTTTGCACGGCGAGTGAGTTCCGAATGTACGGCACTTGCCAGTGGCGGGGCGGTTGGGCCAGTTCGACGGTACGACGCGGAGGCAGAGCCTGCGGAAATGACCGCCACCGAGTTAAAGCCGCTGGAAATTCTGCGACCGTTTGGCCGTGGAAATCCGGAGCCAGCATTTCTCATTCGCAACGTCAGGCCAGTGGCGGCTCCGACCCTCTTTGGTTCGGCGAAGAATCACGTGGAGTTCTTTCTGCCAGGCGGCTCGCGATGCATCTGGTGGAGCGCAGTCGATCGATCAAGTGTCGTGCGCCAAGGTGTACCGATCGACCTCATCGTCAAACCGTCTATTGAGGTGTACCGAGGAGTGCGACGCGTGCAACTGGTGGTGCAAGACATTCGTGCATCGCAGGGTGGGTAAGGGACAGCGATGTCATGCGACTTCATGCGATGTAACGCGGCGGTGTTCCGCGTTACGCATTGATGTGGTGTCAGAGCAGTACTTCCGCGCCGGCGGGGATGGACTTGCCGTGCATGGTGCGGCGCAAGTCTTCTGGTCCGCGTGCAGTGAGCGGTGAAATTTCAACCACGCAATCGGGCTGTCCGTTGGCATGGCATGGCACCGGAATGCCCGCTTCCTTTAGCCAGCGCACGGCGCGTTCCACTTGGATGGCCTTACTGGTGGCCGGGCTGTCTTCACCGGATGCATTCTTGATCGGCGCGAATTCCTCAACGCGGTCGGTGCGCAACACAATGGGGCTCTCCGCCTCATGCAATGCATCGAATACGAAACTCTCCAGCTTGATGGCATTCGGTTCCAGCGGATCCGTGCGTTGGCCAGTGATTGGGTCAACGAACGGCACCTTCTTGATCGCTCGATGCCAAGGCAATACGGAGCCAAGTGGATGGTCGGTGAGTTTGCGGATGAACTCCACACCGATGACGTGGATCGCAATGGAACCTTCGCCGTACACGATCTCGCCGGATGCATCGCGTGCTTCGGCAATTTCTTTTGGGGCGTCGCTGTACTCAAGAACTGTGAGACGCGGCGCCTTGACAAAGACGCCCACCTTCTCAGTGACATCGCGTTTGAGCACGCTTTTGGAACTCATCTCCGCGCTCGAATCCGGCGCCGCGACATGCAGGCCCAGGAAGAGCGGATCAATCACATGAACGTTGGGATTGTCTACTTGGAAGTAGCAGAGATGTTCAATACCCGACGCTTGCATGTGATCGATCGCACCCGCTTGTCGAAGTGCTTTGAGCGATCCGCCATGCCCGTCCGGATTGAGTGCCGGTTGCCATGCATGCTCAAGCAGCACCTGCCCGTCGAGCGAGACACTTGGAACCATTCCCTGCGCAAAGAGCATCGTGTCGCCGCGCGGACGACCGAACCAGCGGTTGTCATCGAAGAACCGCTCGGTCTCGTGGTGGTTCGCCTCGCTGGTCATCACGAACCACGGAATACGCACGCCGTATGCGCGCTCGGCGGCCATGATTTGCTCAGCAAACACTCGAAAGAGCGGCTTTCCAGCTACCGGGGTGGCTGGGTAGGTGCCTTTGGGACCGCGCCAACCGAGCCGCGTTCCTTGACCGCCGGCGACGATGAACGCAGCAACCTTGCCGCGCTTTACGAGGTCATCGCCGATAGCGCGATATTTGCTGGCATCCGCCATGTTGCGCACGTATGGGCGCACTGGTCGAATGTCAGCCGCCGCTGGACGTGCCAGCGATGCAGCTTGCGACAGCATAGAACTCAGGTGCTCAAGCGGAAGTTGCACAATCGCTTCAAGCAGTGCTTCGCGTCGTGATTCATCAAGCGAATCCCAGAATGCCAACAAATGCTGCTGGCCGGTCCGCTCAAGTCGCTGTTTCGTTTCTGCCACAGATGGTGTCGTACGCATCGATCGTTGTTCCTGTTGAAGTCGCAGTGTCATCCCTTTGGTTCGATCGGGGCGCTCCAGCCCTCTGGTCGATGGCGGACAATCAGCCCGCTCTCTAGGTAGATCACTTGCTCGCACACATTGGTGCAATGGTCGGCAATGCGCTCAACGCTCTTGGTCACGCTCATGAGTCCAAACGCAAATGCAACAGTCAGGTGCCCAGCAGCCACCTGTTCCTGCGCATTCATCACAATCTCTTTCTTGAATCGGTCCACCGTGTCATCAAAGAGCAGCACTTGGCGAGCCAGGTTTGCATCATGACGGAGTAGGGCGCGGTTGGTGTCCCGCAGCATGCCGATGACGCTGTTGGACATGACCCGGAACGTGTCTGGAACACGCATCTGCCGCGTGCGCTCTTCGAGCACGCGTTCGGCAATGTTCACGCCGCAATCAGCGATTCGCTCGTATTCGTTGTTGCACTTCACGATCGTCAACACCGAGCGTATGGAGTGCTCGTCGGTCTGCCCCATGCCTAGCAGCGGCACCGAGCGCTTCTCGATCTCTACGTCAATACGATCGATTTCTGTGTCGAGTGTTTCGATCCCCGAAGCCTTGGCCAGGTCAAGGTCGAAGTAACTCTCCACCGCCATCGTGCAGAGGTGCAGGACACGCGCGCCTTGTTCAACCATATCGTGCTCGAGCGCGGTGAGCCGCTCTTGAAAAGTATGCATGGCGGAGATCGTACATCGCCCCGCGCGTGACATAGCGTGCACAGTCCTATACTGTGGAATTCAATGGCACGACTTTGCGTCAACATCGACCATGTGGCCACAGTGCGCCAAGCGCGGCGCACCTATGAGCCGAGTCCCATTGCCGCAGCGCATGAGGCAATGGCGGGTGGAGCTCATGGCATCACCGTGCATCTGCGTGAGGATCGTCGGCATATTCAAGATGCTGATGTTGCCGCGCTCGCGGATGCGTTTCCGGGACTGCTCAATTTCGAAATGGCCGCCACTGACGAGATGGTGGCGACGGCGATTCGCATTCGCCCGATCATGGCAATGTTGGTCCCCGAAGGCCGACATGAGGTGACTACTGAAGGTGGGCTCGATGTGATCGCCCAAGAGCCTCGCGTTCGCGAGGTCATCGCGCGGCTCCACGCGGGCGGAGTGCGCACCAGCATCTTCATCGATGCGATCCCCACACAGATAGCGGCGGCGCACCGCTGCGGTGCTGCCGTGTGCGAGGTGCATACTGGGCCATGGGCACACGCCGTACATGACCATGGCGACGACTGCCGCTCCCAGGCGGCTCTGACCGAACTTGGCAAGGTTCGTCTGGCCGGCGAGATGATTCAGTCACTCGGAATGCAGTTCAATGCAGGGCATGCGCTGAATCTCCTGAATGTTGGACCGATTGCCGCTTTACCTGGTTTGAACGAGCTACACATCGGGCACTCCATCGTCAGTAGCGCGGTGTTCCTTGGCATTCGGGCAGCCGTGCAGCGCATGCGTTCGTGCATCGAGATCGCCGCGCCCGCCGTACACTGATTTGCATGACCGCACGCCTCTCGTTCCACGGCTGTTACACCGCCATCGTCACTCCCTTTTCTGATGACGGTTCCACGGTGGACCTCGGCAAACTTGAAGCAGGAGTCCGTCGCCAAGCAGCGGGTGGTGTCACCGGCATTGTTCCATGCGGCACCACTGGCGAGAGTCCAACGCTTACTGAAGAGGAACATGCCCGTGTCGTCGAGACCGCGGTGCGCGTTGGGCGCGCCGCCGGCTTGCAGGTGATCGCTGGCGCGGGTTCCAACTGCACTGCTCATGCCGTTCACTTGCAGAAACTAGCGCGCCAACTGGGCGCTGACGCTGGCCTGCAAGTCACTCCGTATTACAACAAACCATCGCAAGAGGGCATCTACCGCCACTTCATGACGGTGGCAGATTCCTGTGACTTGCCGGTGATGCTTTACAACATTCCTGGTCGCGCCGCGGTAGCGATCGCCCCTGAAACCGTTGAGCGTCTGGCGCAGCATCCCAACATCCAGGCCATCAAAGAAGCCACTGGATCAATGGATTCCGCCAGTGAAATTCGGCAGCGTTGCAACATCACTGTTCTCTCCGGCGATGACAGTTTGACCCCGAGCTTTGCAGCAGTCGGCGCGAAAGGTGTAGTCAGCGTCGTCAGTAATTTGGTACCTGCGCGAGTTGCAGAACTGTGCCGATTGCTTGCCGCCAACAACTTCAGCGCGGCTCTTGAAGTCCATATGGCCATGCTGCCGCTTTCCAAGGGACTTCTTTCGATTGACGTCAATCCGGTGCCCGTCAAGTATGCACTTTCGTTGCTTGGCCTTGATACCGGTGCGGTTCGATTGCCACTCGCCCCCGTCTCCGCGCAGGCGGCGATTCGCATCCGCGAACTGGTCGCCAACGCTGGAATCGTCGCGTCCGTCAGCATGCACGCTGGGGCAGCCCATTGAACCTACACGCCGCCCAGTACGACACAGCAGCGCTTCCATACAAGGTGGCTGTTCTTTGCTACCTGTGGGACGCCGAGGGTCGCATTCTCATGCTGCATCGCAAGAAGCAGCCGAACGTTGACATGTACTCCCCAGTCGGCGGCAAACTTGAAATTAGCCGTGGCGAGAGTCCGCACGAGTGCGCCATTCGCGAACTGCATGAAGAGACGGGTCTCGCACTTCCGGAAGAAGACATGCGCATGTTCGGCATGGTGAGCGAACGCGCCTACCAAGGCGAGATGCACTGGCTCATCTTCCTGTTCGAATGCACGCGTCATGTCCGCGCCGACGAAATCGCGATGTCTGAGTTTGACGAAGGGCGCCTCGAATGGGTCGCAGCAGCGGACGTAGAGCGATTGCCGATTCCGGTGACGGATCGCGAGATTTTATGGCCATTGGTGCGCACACATCGGGGCGGGTTCTTCAGCGTGGACATTGACTGCAGCACCGAGCCAATGACACATCGGGTGCGAGAGCGCCGACCGGCTTAGCGGTTCGCGCGGTTGTTGCATCACGCTGGTGTACTGGCCGCGGTTGTTGCATCACGCTTTCGTACTGGCCCGCATTCGCCTTACGAGGACGGCCGCTGAGCGCGGCCCTGTCCTCTCCGGCGCCTGCGGCCAGGGGAACGGGTTCCAAACTGTGCATGCACGCGTCCTGCGTGTGCGAGCCCCCGCAGTGAGCACGGGATCCTCGGTAAGCGGCGTGTGAAACTGAGAAGTCCGGCAGTTGGACGTACGCCCCGTGGGTGCCAACCGGACGAACAGATTCGCCCGAGGCTAAGCGGAACCTTGTGGAGCGCAGCCGTCCGCGTCCGAGGGTCCCGCGCGCAACGGAGGGGGCGGTTGGCCGTCTGCACTCACTTCACCGCACGCAACCGAGAAAATGGGGACAGGGGTGAACGGCACCTATTTACAAGCCGACTGCTGCCGCGCAGGTGGCAATCAAGGCATCGGCCTCTGCCGCCGTTCGACCCTCTGCAATGAGTCGGATGATCGGTTCAGTGTTGCTTGCGCGCAAATGCACCCAGCCAGCATCGACGTCGAGGCGGACACCGTCGGTGTCGCTGACGCGTGCGCCGGGAAGCGCCGTGCGCGCCTTGGCCAATGCTGGCGCTACGGCTGCCATGCCGCCGATTGCTGATAGTTCGAATTTCTTCTTCACCATCGACCAACGCGGCAGGTCCGCCACCACCGCAGACAGCGGCTTTCCTTGGTGCGCGAGAAGTTCCAGCACCAACGCCATCGCGCTCAGTGAGTCGCGCACCCAACACACTGTGGGCAGAATCACACCGCCGTTGCCTTCGCCGCCAAGAATTCCATTGACTGGTCGGAGCCCAGCCACCACGTTTGCTTCGCCCACCGCAGTGCGCACGACATGCGAACCAGGGAACAGCGCAGCCACATCGTCAATCATCCGACTGGTGGACAGATTGGTTGCCAATGCGCCACTTCCATGTCGCTGCAACATACGAAGTGCCGCAAGCACCAGCGTGTACTCCTCGCCGATGAATGTTCCACGCTCATCAACAATTGCCAATCGGTCTGCATCGGGATCCTGAGCAAATCCACACGCAGCACTAGCGAAATGGTGCCCCTTGGAATCCCGCACTGCCGCCGCTAAGTCCAGCAAGTTCTCTGCGAGCGGCTCGGGGACGTGACCAAACACGCCAGTTTGCTCGCCGTAAATGTGCACCACCGTGCATCCAAGCTCTTCAAGCATCATGCGACCAGGCACGCAGCCGCTGCCGTTCACGCTATCGAGCACCACCGTGAAATTCTTAGCGCGAATGGCGGCAACGTCCACGTTGCGCAGCACGCGATCAATGTGCACTCGCGCCGCGCTGCCATCATGCGTCAACTTGCCTGTTGCAAGCGGCTCACACCAATCGATGCGACGCTCCTTGAATCGATCAACGATTTCTTTGGCAATCGCAGGCGGCGGCGCCAGTCCGTTGCCGTCCAAGCATTTGATTCCATTCCACGCAATCGGATTGTGACTGGCGGTGATCGCCAAACCGCCGTCAGCTTTGCGCTCACTGATCATCACTCCGACGGTTGGCGTCATGGCAACACCAATGTCGATCACATCGCATCCAGTGGCCATCAGTCCGCCGATCGCGGCAGCCGCAAGGGGCGGACCACTGATTCGTCCATCAAGCCCCACCACTACCAGCGGACGATCCTTGCCAGTAGTGACCTTCAGAAATGACCCAAATGCAGCGCCATAGGCGGCAGCAATTTCCGGAGTCATGGTGCGTCCAACAATTCCGCGAGCGCCGGAAACGCTGAGCATGAGCGGGGCTTTTGGTGTTTGGGTGATCTGCATAAGTGATGATTAGGGTATCGGAACGACCGGCAACTCTGCTTATACTGATCATTTCATGTATCTCAATCAGATCGAGCGCAGTTTCAGCGCCGCCCACGCGTTGGATATCGGCGGGGTGCGGGAGACCATCCATGGTCATAATTGGTCGGTGCAGGTCATCGTCGCAGGCACCAGTCTGGATGCTGATGGCCTACTCGTCGACTTCCACGCCTTGGAGCGAACCATCGACGGCATCATCGGTCGTTTCCACAATCAGAATCTGAACACGACCACCCCGTTTGATCAGATCAACCCGTCGGCCGAATTGGTGGCGCAGTACATCGCTGTGCAGATCATTCCAACCCTGCCGATGGGAGTACGCGTGCAATCAGTGAGCGTCGGGGAAGCGCCCGGTTGCACCGCCACATACATCAATCCATTTACAGGCACGGAACGATGACCGACGTCACGCCGAGTTCGTCGTCCGCTCCGTCCGTCGCCCCTGCTCCAGCTCCAGCGTCGGCAGTGCCAGCGGGCCGCACGGTGATGACCATTGATGTCAACGATCCCGCGCGGTTCCTCAATCGAGATATCGAATGGCTTGAGTTCAACGCACGTGTCTTGGACATTGCTGCCGATGCGCGTACTCCGCTCTTGGAGCGTCTGCGCTTTCTCTCAATCTACTCAGCAAATCTCGACGAATTCTTTATGAAGCGCGTCGGCGTCTTGAAGAGGCAGATTGAAGCCGGCGTCTCCGGACCTGTCCCCGAGGCGCTCACCCCGGTGCAACAACTCGACGGGATTCGCGCCCGGGTCGCAACGCTCGCGCATCGACAGGCGATCATCCTGCGCGATCGCGTCATGCCCGCGCTCGTCCCACATGGCATTCGGATCTTGCGCTGGGAGAATCTCGGTGAGGCACAACGCGCAGAAGCCGAAACGTGGTTTCGACGCAGCGTCTTCCCGATTCTCACGCCACTGGCGGTTGATCCCGGCCACCGCTTCCCGTTCATCAGCAACATGAGTGTTTCTCTTGGAGTCATGTTGCGCCGCCCGGGTGAGAGTGAACAACTGTTTGCGCGCGTCAAAGTCCCGGAGATCCCATCGCGCCTGTACCGATTTGAGGACAGCAACGATTTCATTACCGTGCAAGACATCGTTGAGCACAACCTTGACGATCTCTTTCCGGGCATGGAGATTCTGAAGGTTCTTGCTTTCCGCGTTACCCGCAATGCAGAGGTTGAGCGCGACAGTGAAGACACCGAAGATCTTCTGGAAGCCACGCAGCATTTGCTAAAGGAGCGGCGCTTTGCGCGCGTGGTTCGCTTGGAAATTGCGGCCGGTGCCAATCCGCGAATCTTGAAGTTCCTGATGGAAGAACTGCAGGTGGATGCGGATGATGTCTACGAAACCGAAGGCTTGGTGGACTACGGGTCCCTGAACGAAATTGCTGACACCGACGTTGCTGATCTGCACTGGCCGCGAATGGCAGCACTCCCGCCCGCTGGCTTGGAGGATGATCATGCAGACATCTTCGCAGCCATTCGCGCTGGCGACATTCTGCTGCATCACCCCTACGAGTCGTTCGAACGCTCGGTGGAGAAGTTCATTGAGGATGCGGCAACCGACCCCAAGGTTGTTTGCATCAAACAGAGCCTGTATCGCACGTCGGGTGACAGCCCATTCATTGCCAGTCTCATCCGCGCCGCTGAGAGCGGCAAGCAGGTAGCAGTGCTGGTTGAATTGCGAGCGCGCTTTGATGAGGCGCGCAACATTCTGTGGGCGCGAAAGCTTGAAGATGCGGGCGTCCATGTCGCCTACGGCGTTGTTGGATACAAGACCCATACCAAGACAGCATTGGTAGTCCGAGAGGAGCAGGGGACTCTCCGTTCCTATGCACACATTGGCACGGGGAACTACAACAGCCGCACGGCGCGCATGTATGAAGATGTTGGTCTTCTGACCGCTGATCCGGAAATCACCGATGACCTCGTCAATTTGTTCAACTACATGACCGGTCGTTCACGACAGCGCGAATATCGGCAATTGTTGGTGGCGCCGGTGGCCATGAAGAAGCGCTTCCTTGAGTTGATTGATCGCGAGGCGCAGATTGCAGCCTCCGGTGGCTCAGGCCGGATCATTGCCAAGATGAATCAGCTGGAAGATCGTGGAGTGATGGACGCGCTGTACCGCGCCAGTGAAGCTGGGGTGCAGATAGACCTCATCGTGCGCGGTTTCTGTTGCTTGCGTCCGGCCATGCCGGGATTGAGTAAGAACATTCAGATTCGTTCAGTGGTGGGGCGGTTCCTGGAACACAGTCGGATCTTCTGGTTCGGTGCGGGTAAAGCTGATCCGTTGGACGGCGACTTCTATATCGGCAGTGCGGATTGGATGTATCGCAACCTGCAAACCCGGGTTGAAGCTGCCACTCCAGTGCGTAGTCGCGACGCGCGCGGAACGCTGTGGGACATTCTGCAAATCTGCCTTGATGATCGACGGTCGTCGTGGCAGATGCAACCCGATGGAACCTATCGGCAGATCGATTGCGCACAACTTGCACCGGAAGATCCGAGTGCCGTGGGTGTTCACGCGAGATTGTCGGCGTACTACCTTGACCGCGCAGCATTGCAAGCACAGGCGCGGCGCGGCGAGTGACTTCTACTTCGGCGCTGCGGGCTGTGGCTCTTGCGGCTTGGGCGCTTCGGCCTTCGGCGCCTCAGTCTTCGGTGCCGGCGTAGCCACCACCGCGGCCTTCTCTATGCCTGTTCCACCGGTTCCAAAGTTGCTGCTCAAGTGGTTCACACCCAGCTGATAGAGCAGCTTGTCAAGCTTGCCGGTGGCACGGTAGGTCAGTTGCCCACCGATACGCCACTCTGCACCAGTTAAGTCCCCGAACGATGCAGGAACGAACGCCGGCAGTTCCGCCAGCATGCGATCGTTGGGCGGCAGCGTGAGCGATGCCACCCACCGCCCCGTATAGGCGGTCTTGTCGTTGACGATCACCGAGTAATCCCAGGTGGTCAGTTCCACCGGGGCGTCGTTCGGGTTGCGTAGTTCAACCGTCACCTCAACTTGTGAACCCTCAGCAGTGACCGCCCGCTCCCGTGCCTTCACCGCCTGAACATTCGGGCTCGAAGCACACCCCGCGGCCGCCAGCAGCCAAGCTCCGGCAGCAATCTGAAGAATTGGCAATGGGCGCGTGTCCAGCATCGGTGCGAGAATGTATCACCTTCCGAGTGGATGCCTGTCCCCCCAAGATTCGTCTTCCCATGAAGTACCCATCGCCCATTGGCCGCCGCCCCACAATCACTGCCCACATTGCGGCAGCCCTCTTGGGATTTTTCACGCCGTTAGTGGCGGCGCAGGAGCTTGCGCTGCCTGCCGTTGATGACTCTCCCTCGTCACAGCTGCTCATCGAGCAGGCCACCGATCAAGCCAAAGCGAACCCGCGCGAAGCCGTCCGGCTTCTTGTGCAAGTACTTGATGCCGGACCAGATCGATTGGTGCGCGCTGGACTTGACGCCGATGTGTTCGTCCCGGTGTCCCGCCGCGTGCATGCCATGTTGATGGCAGATGCGGCATTGCGGAGCGCATTCCGGCGCGAACTTTCCGCCGATGCGGACGCGCAACTGGCACGCGGTGAATATGTTGAACTTGCTTCCCGCCGTATCGACACCGAGGCGGGCCTGGAAGCATCGCTCCGCTTGGCTGAGACATGCCTGACGCGCGGGCGCGTGGCGGCGGCATCGTCATACCTGGATCGAGTGGACGACCATGATTTACTTACTGGCCGTCGTGCGCTCTATCACGCGTCGATGACTGCAACGGTCGCTGCGCGGCTTGGACAACCTGCACGCGCTCAATTGGCGCTTGCCCGCATCGATGCGCTCGCAGCGGATCGAACCGAATCATTGAATGCAACCGAAGTCGCCGGCGCTCGTGCCGCCGCACTGGCAACACCCACGCCGCCTGCGGAAATCACCATTGGCCCGTTGGGCCCCGGTCTGTTTGATTCCTCTGCTGATGCGGCGACTTGGAGCGAGACGTGGAACGCACCACTCGACGTCACCGCGACCTCCCTGGCACAGGCGGGCGTCGGACGATTGTCGGGGGCGCAGCCGGAGCGGTTGCAGTCATCCACCGCGCCCACGTGTGTCGGCGAGCGTGTCTTTGTGGATGACAACGGCGTGATCCGCGCCTTTGATTGCCTCAGTGGTCGCCCGCTCTGGTCGGGTGCACATATCGGTGCTGATTCAGCCGGTTTCGCGATGCGCATGCTTGCTGCCACACCGAATGAAGTGGTTGCGCTTGCACCCATGCAACTCGGCGCGAATCGAACGGGAATCGGTACCGGACGCATTACATGCCTCGATACAGCCACCGGCGCATTGCGTTGGGAAGCCCGCCTTGATCGCCTTGATACGCGCGTTGATCTTGATGGTCTGCAACCCCAAGGCGCACCGATCATTGTTGACGGGCGCGTGATCGTTGCCGCTCGGCGCACTTCGGTCCGCATGGAAACGGTGAGTTGGCTGGTGGCGATTGATATTGATGCGCCGCGTCCCGCAGCGTGGGCGCGTGTGCTCGCCTCCAGTGGCAGCGTTCGTATTGGCACCTCGCGCGCCGCCGACGCGCCAGTACTTGCTGCTGGCGTCCTGTATGTGTCAACTCCCACCGGGGCGATTGCAGCGATTGATCCATGGGATGGCCTCGTGCGTTGGCTCCGTCGATTTCCTGTTCCGGTCCGCGATGCCCCCGCACGCTTAGAACCGTCTGATGCATTGACCCCAGCCGTCGTCGGGGACCGAATCTTTGCTCTCAGTCCCGACCGCGCGCGCATTGATTCGTTCGACATCCGTGATGGTGCTCCGCGTGGTTCCATTCCAACTGGCGCTGATGGGTCGATCGGTACGCCTTCATACCTCGTTGGCGATGATCGTTCCGGCCTAGTGCTTGCAGTGGGCGATCGTGTTGCCTGCTTTGCGGCGGCGGCACCGAACACCACACTGTGGTCCATGCCAGCCGCCGGTGCGCCCTTCGCGGAGCGCGCGCATGGGCGCGTTCAGTTTGCCAACACCGCGGATCCGTCAGCACCCGTGGTTCTGATTCCCGACGCAACGAACATCTCCATCCGCGACGCGCGTACTGGAAACGAACGTATGCGATTGGCGGGCGCTGGAAATTCCAACGCAATTCTTGCTGGAAATCGGTTGCTTGCCGCTGGTCCAACGGCACTGTCCGGGTGGATGCCCACTGCCGATGCTGAGCGGATCGTGCGCGCACGGATGTCCGCCAGTCCCGCGCCCGATGCAGCCATTGCGCTCGTGCACCTGGCACGGCAGATTCGATCTGGATCGCTTGCCGCCGAGGGAGCCAAAGAATCAGTGCGTCGCGTTCGCGATCTTCCCGCTGACGAAGTTACTCGTACGGAATTACTAGAACTCCTGTTGATTGTCGATGCGATGGAGTTGGCACAAGGCGCGGACCGCGAAACGCTGGATGCCGCAGTCGATGAATCGGCGGTCTTGGTAAATGGGCAGCTCCGTGGCGGAATTGCACGGGCCGATCGTGCACTTCGGCGCGGTGATCCAGTGTCAGCTGCGGCAATCGCGGCGACGGTAGCCATGAATGCACAGCCCGGAGAGATGGTCGTCAATCGGTTCGGTCAGGCGTGTGCCGATGCGGAGGCACTGCGAATCATTGCGATCGCCCGGGCCAAGGATCCGCGCGCACTTGACGCTGTTGATTCCGCCGTCACCACCGCGCTGGCTTCCGTCCGCGCTGATGATCGCGCCGCCGCGCTTCGATCTGCCGCGCGTATTGGAGCCGGCACCCGTGCGGGCGCATCCGCGTTGACGGCCATCATGAGCGCCGCAGATACTGCACCCACACGCCTCGCCGCGGCGCGACTGATCCGCGAGTGCACCGCGCGCAGTGGCGCCACCGATGCGGGTGACGCATTTCTCCGCGCCCTTGACCCTCGCTGGGGTGTCGCACTCGCTGCCTCTGCAACGCCAGCGCTACCGCGTATTGCTGGATCCGCATCGCGCATTGTTGAATTCCCGGGTCGTCTTCCGCGTACGTTTTCCGACGCCGGTCGCCCGGCGCGCGGGTTGTTGACATTGCAGGGTTCGGATTTGGTACTGCGCACCGCGCCTTCCTACGTCGCCGCGTGGCGCGCCCCGCTTGGCGCGCGCGATTGCTCAGTGGTCGCTACTTCCCCGGACATTCTTACCTGCGACGATGCGCCAGGGGGCACAGGTGCCATGTGCTGCATTTCTCCAGAGGGCGTGGTTCGATGGACTTCGCGAGGGGTGATCGATCCGGCAGATGTATCAAGCGACCCGGACGGACTCGACGCTTCCGAGTCCCGTCGTGGACCATCAATGGTTCCGCTTCTCACAGCGCCAGCGGTGGCTGTTCTTGGGCGTGACGGCAGCATGACTGCGTTTCATATCGACAGCGGCACGGAGGCATGGCGCCATCCCGCCGATGGCAGCGCGCTGTTGTCATGGGCACGCGAGCCACTTGCCGTTGCGCTCGCCACCGAGTCCGATGACGGATCGGGACCAGCGTTGCGCATCACCGCGCTGAACGCCACCGATGGATCGCCGATCCTCTCGTGGACCGCGGAGACCGCCACGGAGATTCGTTGGATGCGCATCGTAAATGGTGGAATTCTCCTCGTTGGTACCGACGTTGGTATTGAGGCGCGGCGACTTGCCGGTGGCGATGAAAGCGCTCCCTACTGGATGATTGATTCACCGGAAGCGCACGGCTCCACGCGGTCCTGGAGTGTGGGCAGCCAAGTGGTGGTGCTACCGCGTTCCGAGGATGTGTTGGTGATCGACCCGTGGACCGGAAGGCAAACCGCCGGCGCTTTCGTCGTCCCGAGCCATTCGCCCGATGCGCCGATCCGGGAGGTGGTTGATGGAAAGTCCTGGGTGGCCCTGATTGCAGATGGTCGGACGGACTTCTTCTCCCCGGAGGGGGGATGGACCGGTCGGGATGCCCCTAGCACGGAGCGCGTCTACGGCCGCGTGGCCGCCAGCAATCACGGCCTCTTTATCGTTGATGGGGGGGTTGCCGGGGACCCCGTTCCCCTGCGGTTCGGAATACTCCTCCGGGAGCTTGATGCCCGGCACGGGGGTCTCGAATCCGCCCCCCCGGTCATGCTGCGCTCGCTGGGCCAGCGCCTGAACGATGTGACGGCTCTCGAAGGCGCGGTCGCCGTATCGAACGGCTCGGTTATTCAGGTGATCGAATATTCTGACGCGAAAGCCCCGTTGGACCGATGAAGCGAGGCAGCCAGTCGATTCCCCGGGTTTCCGGGGGTGATGCCGATCGCTACACTTCCGCCCGTTGTGCCCCGTGACCGCACGCTTTCCTGACGAGAAACCCATGACATTTATTCGATCCACGTCCGCCTTGGCCGCCCCAGTACTTGAGGACCCCCTTGATTCCCTCTACGGTGCATTGACCCCGTTCACCGTTATCGCGTCCGATGATGACGACGAGGATGAAGACGAAGACGAGGATGATGACGACGACGACGACGATGATGATGACGAGGACGAGGACGAGGACGAGGACGAAGACGAGGACGAAGACGAGGACGAGGACGAGGACGAAGACGAGGAAGAAGACGAGGACGAAGACGAAGAAGAAGAAGAGGAAGAAGACGAGGACGAAGACGAGGAAGAAGACGAGGAAGAAGACGAGGACGAAGACGAAGAAGAAGAGGAAGAAGAAGTCTGACTCTTCCATCGACGAAACCACCCGCGCGCTGCCCGACCCCGGTCAAGCAGCGCGCGTTTCATTTCTGATGGTTCTCGAAGTATTCAGCGTTGCGATGGCGGCTCGGTCCCAGTCGCGGCATCGGCATTGAGGAGCAACCGCGCAAACTCTATCGCCGTTCGATCGCTGCGAAATCCGACCAGCTCACTGGCCGACAAGATGGTTGGACGCGTGATCCATGCACCGTCGGTCATCAATTCCGATTTCCGCGGATCGGTGGCAAGTTGTTCACGAATCAGCGAATCTTTCAGAGTCACCAATGCGTTGCTTGGATCCACCACCGTGGCGGCAAAGGACCCTTCGGTCAGCAATTCAATTCTTCCGCCGGGTCCCCACAGCGCCATTCTGCCAGCATCCGGGTTATAAAAAGCAATTCGCTCGCGGCGTGGAGGCGAAGCGGCAAGCCCAGAAACCGGCTCAAGTGCACTGACTGCCCAACTCAGATTGGCGCGCAGCGATACCACCGTGAGCATGCTTGGAGCAACGGTGGCGTCTTCGAGCGGTAAGCCATCATCGGCAAACGGTAGCCACACAAGCACCAGTGACTGGCTGTGCAGTCGCAGCGCAAACATACCGGTGCCATCGCCTCCAAAGACGGGCATCAACCAACTCGCACCCTCGCTGGTACGCAGTGTGCGCCGCACGCCGTTGCGCTCGCAGACGAGCTGCCAATCGCCGCCTTCCACCGGGCGTCTGCACCACGCCATCATGCCGTTGGGTGCCACGGTGGCGAAGGCGTTACACCACTCATCGCGGGCAACCATGCGAACAGCCCCAGTCCACGCTGCCAGTCCGATGTCTCGCCCACCGTCCGCGCGTGGTCGTTCCACTAAGTAGCCCTCATCGTCAGCACCGCGCCCCAGGATCCACTGACCTTTGAGCGTGGAGATGGGTGCCCCGGCTTCTTCCTTCACCAAGGAAACGGCTTCAATGGTGCAGTCGAATCCGTCCGGCGGCAACGGGTCACCCACCCGTACCGCCCACGATGCGGTGCAGCTTGATTGAATAGCCGCCTTGCGCCCGTCCGGTGAGATCAAGGGCAGGGTGCGTCCATCGGACGGGATGCGCGCCACGAACTCCACGTCAATCAATACACGGGGCTTGAAACGTTGGCGATCATCGGTGATCACCGTGCGCTCGGTGCCAGGCACGGGCTGCGACGTCAAGACAATGTTGTCCTTGCTGGAAATGCGCTGCGTGGTGCAGCCAGCGTCGGTCATGCATCCCAGGAATGCAAGCACAAGGGCGGCCTTTCGGGCCGCCCTTGCAGTGGTTGCGTTACAGAATGTTCCGTACATCGATACGTGCATGCGCTTAGCGCGGTACGGGTGACGTGCTTGGAGCGGGCGCAGGCTTGCTTGAAGCCGGCGCTGGCGTGGTTGTTCCGGCGGGTGCGGCGGCAGGGGCTGCCTGTACATCATCTGGGATATCGATCGGCGCGAGCGGCTCGCCCGGTCCAGCAGTCACTGTTTCATCGCCGCTCAGGATGTCGCGCTTCTTGATCAACTCCTTCGACATATTGGCGATCGGCTTGGCTAGTTCACGCAGACGAGTGCGCTCGCCGGCGTTGTAGTTACTGTCGTTCTCGTCGGGGTTGTCAACCACGGTTGGTGTGACAAACACCAAGAGTTCGGTGACAGCCTTGGTTTCACTGGTGTTCGCAAACACCCAGTCGAGCACCGGAATGTCGCCAAGCAGCGGCATCTTGCTCTTGATCTTGTTCTCCGTCTCCTTACGGATACCGGACAGCACAATCGTCTGATTGTTCTTCACGGTCACGGTGGTGTTCGTCTGGCGGCGATCGACGATCGGGTTGCCACCAACGCCTTCCGGGCTGGTGACATTGATGTTGGAGAGCAGTACTTCAATCTCCATGTTGACGTTGCGATCCTTGGTGATGCGTGGTCGCACGTTCAAGCCGATTCCCACAGGAATCTGGTCGAACGTTGCGTTCACACCACCGCCGGTGTTCAGATCGCTCAGACTTGAACTCTGGAACGGAACGTCCTGTCCTTGGAAGAACTTTGCTTCCTTGTTGTCACTCGTAAAGACGCGCGGCTGTTGCAGAATGCGTACCGACGTCTCTTCAGACAACGCCTGCAGGATCACGTTGGCATCAATACCAAACGCAAAGATGGACTTGTTGAGGTCGGGTGGAAAGATGTCACTCTTCTCGCCGTCGAATGTGGTGCCAACCACCACTGCATTATTCGGGTTGACTGGTCCAACACCCTGACCCCACTTGATACCCAACTGGAAGTCATCTCCGAGCTGAACTTCTGCAAGCACCACGGAGATCATCACTTGGCGTCCCGGCTGATCAAGGTCACGCACAATGTCGGCCAAACTATCTTGAATCTCCGGCGGCGCCAGAATCAACAGCGAGTTCTGACCCGCATTCGGCACCACGCGGCTCTTGCCAACCAGTGCGCTGACCTCGGTGGTCGTATCTCCGGCACCACGACCCGACTGCCATGGGAACTGAATGCCGCCGCCTGAGCCGCCGCCGCTTCCGGGGAGGTTGGTGTTACCGCTAGTAAATCCATTGGTATTTGAGGACCCGTTGGCTCCGCCGCTGGCAACATTAAAGTCAATTCCCGAGAGGCCTTCCTCAGGTGCGCGAATCGATGCCGTCGATCCAGACTGCGCCAACAGGGCATTGAGAATTTCCGCCAACTCCACTGCACTGGCGTGCTTGAGCGGGATGTTCTTTGGCATGCCTGCTTGAAGCGGGCGATCAATCTCCTCAATCAACTCGTCGAGCCATTTGAAGTTGTCAGGAGTCTTACTGACAATGATCAGTCGGTTGGAATCGGGGTACGCCTCAATGCGGAAGATGTTGGCGATGGCCACATCGGCACCCGATGATCCACCACCGCCACCGCCACCAAGCCCTTGAACCCGTGATGCCCCAGTGTTGCCGGCGCCGCCTGTTCGTCGCGCGCCGCCGCCTGCACCGCCGCCGCCCTCAAGCAGCGATTGCAGAACCGCCTGCACTTTAAGTGGGTCGGTGTACTTCAGGTCATAGAGTCGGAAGATGCCACCGCTTGTTTCCGATGACGGAGCATCAAGCACTGCGATGAGGGACTCGATCTCCTTCATGATGCTCGGCTCGGCACGAATAGTCATGCTGTTGGTTGCTGGGAGCACAGTGACCACCAGTTGTTCACTAGTACCCACCAGTTCGCTACCGCCGCCTTGAGCAGCACCTGGGGTGCGTCCGCGATTCTGCCCAGGCTGTTGCGGCTGTCCGCCGCCAGCGCGCGGAGTGGATGCGCCGCCCGATGGACCACGCGAGGAAAATAGTTCCGTAATGATGCCCTGAATCGTCTGTGCATCTTGGTAAAGCAGTCGAATGGTCTTGGTGCGCACGTCCACATAGGCGGCCACATCAAGCAGGTCGATCATGTTCTGCACGCGCTTCGCCAGCGCGATATCGCCTTCCAAGATGATCTGATTAGAGTTGTTGTCCACTTGCAGCGTGGCGTAACTCGGCAACGAATCTTGCAAACGTTCAAACACCTGTGAAGCCTTGGTGTTCTTGATTCGGAACACCTTGATGACAATGTTTCCGTTTTCAGGAAGCGGAGAGATGTCAACGTCTGGCCCAAGCACCTTGGCAGGCTGCAACTGATTCAGTTCGGTGAGACTGTCAATCAGAATCATGTCCTCGGTTTCCACAACACCAAGTCCATTGAGGCGGAACGCTTGGAAGATCAGATTGAGCGCTTCGCTCTTGCGCATCTTGCGATCACTGACGATGGTGATCTTGATCGGTGTCAGTGCGGTCTGTTTCGGGATCACCACCTTGCCAGTCCACAGTGAGATGGTGTCGATGAGCGTCTTGATTTCTTGGTCACGGAATTGCAGTCCGACCAGTTCATCAGTGACTGGCGCCTTGCGGCCTGATCCAGGTCCGCGGTCCGGTGCTGTTTCGGGGGTCGGCTCCGCAGCGACTGGTGGAGTGGCTGGCTCGACCTCGGGCGCCTCTTCCGGCGGCAGGTCCATCGGCTGATTCATCCCGTCGCCACCGTTACTTGCGGGCTCTTGCGGCGAATCTTGGAACGCAGCGGTTGCCGCGCGCCCCACTGGTGACGCAAGCAGGGCAATGAGCAGTGCAAGGGAGGTGGTGTGTCGGGTCTGCAATTGTGGTCTCCAAGCGATGTGCCAGGGTGCTCGGTACGGAGCCATCTGGCCGGGGACCAGTCAGAGCTCATAGGAGCCAGAACATGGTCTTATAGGGTCTATCGGCTGTGTGGGTCCGTTGACTAAGAAACGCCAGTCCCCAATGGCCGATTGCTGGCGAGCCCCGGTTTCTGAGTGGTTTGGGCAGTAAATACTGCCGGTATTGTCCGGTACCCCGCCCGATGCCCCCGCCTCCTGTGCCCCCGCCTCCTGTGCCCCCGCCCCCTGCGCCCCCGCCCCGATCAGCGGGTAAGGTCCTCAAGGCGCTGGATCAACCACTGCTCCTCAGCCTCGAGGCGCTGGCGAGTGGCATCGTTGAGGTCTGGGCGCCCGCGGGCAGCCGCCACCTGTGCCAGGGCGGTTCGAGCGGGCTCCACCTCCAGCCGTGAGACCGCCACTTGGGTGGTTGCCGGGGGAATAGGCGGCACCGCGGACGTGGAATTCAGGACGGGTGCTGTTTCGGCGGCACCGGCAGCGCCACCGGCCTCGCTGGCTCCACCCGCTCCAGAGGTTCCACCCACTCCCGAAGTCCCACTCGCACCGGTAGCGCCATTCGCTCCCGCAGCGGCTCCGTTCGCCCCGGTTCCGCTCGGGATGCCACCAGCCCCGGCGCCCGCCACTGCACCGGCCGCGCCGGGTGGCGTGGCAGTCTTGCTGGCCATGGTTCCTGCCGGGCCGGTTCCGTTTCGGATTCCAACTCCGCCGGCGCCCGTGGCTGGTTCGACCGTCACCCCGGACGGGGTACTCGCGCTCGTCAGCGGCTTGAAGTTCGCCTCGTTCATCTTCTGACCAACCGCCACGTCGTACTCCTTGCCCTTATGCCTGATCTTCACCATCCACGGTGAAATGATCTCGACAAGCGTGATCCCCTCCGCGTCCTTGCCAACTTCAACGGTGCGAGCACCTTCAAGGTAGACGGTGCTGCCAAGCATGCCGACTACTTTCGGGCCGCTGTATTCGGTTGGTGCTTGTGGCGGCGGCGGTGGTGGGGAAGGCGGCGGTGGTGGCGGTGGCGGCGGAATCTTGCGCTTCCAGTCCTGTGGCGCGAAGAACAACGAGCGTCCGGCAAAGCGAGACTCATACGTCCCCTGGGTTGTCTCATGTTGCGCAAGCAGCGGTGTAGTGACATCAACCGCGTCTATCGAGGTCGAAGGACGAAAGACATCAAGTAGCAGCGGGGCAGAGTGTTGCACCAACACCACCGCGCCAGCACTTGCGCACAACACGGTGGCTACCAACATTCCTGACCAACGAATTCCGGATGGCAGTTGAAATTGCAAGTTCATCGTGCGGACCTCCCGGTTGCGGCGATCACCCAAGTCTCAATGGTGGCCTGCACAGTGACCTTACGATTCTGGTCATTTTTCTGCAGTCGCAGCGACGTGATGCCATCGATCATTGGGTGTGACTCCAAGTCTGCGATGAACTTCGGTAACTCATCCGCGGTTGTTTCAAATTTCACTTCTGCCTGCAGGCGATCAATGGACGGACCAAGCAGCGAAGCGTCATTGTCCTTGACGCGCTGTCCGGTCCGTGCTTCGTAACTGTAGCCAGCCACTTTGTGCTTCCTGGCAACTTCATCAATCGCACGCGCAAGTTCTTCGCGACCAACTGCTGCTGGGCCAGGGGGAACCACTGGACCAAACGTCGCTACTGATCGGCGCAGGTCGGCGCTCACCGTGCTGTTGCGCTTGGCGCCGCGATCCAACGCCGCTTCAATGCGTTCGCTTTCAGCAGCCCAGCCGCGCGCGTATGACCACAGCAATTCATCAACGGCAAACCACGCAATGACCACGAGCACGGCAATGACCAGCCACTGTTGCCGGCGCGGAAGCGCCTCGTAGCGCATGCGGAGATCAGCAGCTTGATTCCGGAACGAACGGCGCTTCTTGGCACGCACTGGTGCGGGAATGCTGCTCTCGAGGTTGGCGGGAAGATTGGTCATAGTTGCACTGGAGCGTTCGATTTCATTCGTGCTTGCATCGTTCGAGTAGAAGATCGAACTCGGTCTTCAGGCGAGTCTTGACTGCATCGTCAAGATCGGCGCGCTGTCGTGCGCGGGAGACCTTCACAAGGGCCTCGCGGGCTTCTTCGCGGCTCATGCGCTTGATTTCATTCTCACTCAATACTGGTGGCGGCGGCTCTACTTCACTGCTTCCGCCAAGGTTGCCGCGTGTGGCCAGTCCACCGCGCGTCGCGGAGCCCGCAGCGCGTGCTCCGCGGGCGGCGGATTTGCTGTCTGCGCCTGCAGCCGCAGTGGCGCCGGCATCGGCGGCAGCGGCATCAGCCGGCTCAGTATTCGCGGCGGCTGCGCTAGCAGTATCCGTCGCCGGTGCACTCGCGCCGCCGCTGCCGGTTGTGCCCGACGGCGTGAAAGGCGTTCCGGTGGATGACTTTCCTCGTCCAGAACCGCGCACCGCACGACCGCCGTCTTTGCCTGCCTTTGCTTCGCCGTCGGCCTGGTCAGCGCCCGTAGCGGCTGCGACCGTGCCGCCTGATCGTGGTGCGTCCTCAGGAGCGGCGCCAGATGTCACATCGGATGCACCGGTTGACCGTGATGCTGAACTCGGCGTGGTAGTGGTCCGCGCATCCAGTCCCGACGCAACCGCGTCAACATCGTCCGGCGGCGGTCCGTAGCGACGGACGCGCATGGAGGTGCGTGCAAAGTCTTGTGCTTCAGGGAAGGCCACGGTGTAGGTTGGCCGCACCGCAGTGGCGTTGATTGCAAACTCTTGATAGCCGCGCGTATCGGGCGCTTCAGAGTTGCGCAACACTTGTTCAAACGCGCCGCTTTCGCGCAGCTGCTTCTCCATCTGCAACATGATCTCGGTGCCTTGCAGCCCGCCAGCCGCACGGGCCTTGCCACGCACCGTGACTGCCTGGCCTTTGGCCGACTGCGCCACATTGATGAATTCCACCTCAATACCGTCGGGTGCGCTGCATGCAATGTCAGAAAGCGTCTTCGTCATGGAAGCCCCTTGGCGACCAAGCACGCGATACATGGCCTGCTTCTTGCGATCGAGTTCCTCTGCCTTCACGTATCCCTCAAGGTCGGGCAGTTTCCAGCGCAGAAGCAGCAAGCGCGCACCCTCTACAGCAAGTGGCGCCAGCGCCAGCGTCAAGATGCCTACCAGCATGATGCGACGCGCAGTGCGTGGCTCGGAGATGCGGTTAATCAGCGCACCTACTCGGTCCGGACGCGCGCTCAAGTCAGTCCATTGCAGTCGAGTCAATGGCATGGCTGGCCCGCTTGCAGCGAGCGCGATACCAACTGCGAGACCATGAGTGCGCCACCATTGCGGGTCCGAAGCCTCATCGCAATCGCGCACCAATGCTGAGAGTTTCCCGAGGTCTGCATCGGCACAACCGAATCCACCAGACAGTGCGCCGCGCGCCGCTTGCACGGTCCGCTCAATGGTGTTTGGAATTTCGGCACCGGGCACACCAGCATGCACAGACGCTTCACCGACTGCTTGCGCCACCTCGGCAATCTCAATGTCGTCGCCGTTCCCACCCGCGCGGATCACTCGTGCTAACAAGCCGCGAGTGGTTGGAACGCACACGGAAAGCACACCGTTGGCTGAATCCACCCACAGTAGCGGAGCATCGGTCACCGAAGCGATGGCTGCCAGGCCGGCGATCGCGGGTGCAAAGGAAACCATCGGTCCTTCGTTCAGTCCTTGTGGCATGTCGGCGCGGTTTGCATCCTCGGGCCACTCAGCAACAAGCCCAGTCCGGATGCCCTCGCCGCGCTCGCGTGGGAGCAAGGCCGAAGCAACGCGCCAATCAGAAGTTCGCCCTTGCACAAATGCGCTGGCATTCAGTTGCAATGCGCCCTCAAGCCGCGCCTCATCAGCGGGCGGTAGTTGCACCGCACGAACAATCACGTCAGCGCCGGGAAGCGCCACGATGGCACGTGCGGCGCGTTGTGTTTCAATCCACTTGCCCACGCGTTCATCGTCGGTACCAAAGTGATGCGCAGCCAACATGCTGACCGATCCATCGCTGGTGCGCAGTGATGTCAGCTCGAATCCATCGCGCGTAGCGCGAATCACTGCCACCACGCGGGGATCGCGCGTGAGGGCGGGGACTACGGGCTTCTTTGGTGACTTCTTCATTCGTATTTCACTGCTCGCGGTAGGAGATGATCTTGGCGGGGAGCTGAGACTTATCAACGACCGCCTCGATTTCAACTTCGGCACCCGTTGTTGCGGCTCGGCCGCGGCTCGTCACGGTATACACGCTGCTGGTGACATCAAATTGCGTGGCAAGTTGAGTAAGAACCGTGGGATTAATGCCGGACATGTCCGAAAGATCGGCGAGGCTGGTAATGCCTTCTGGTTTGGCGCGCCGGCGAGCGATGATGGCATCGGCCAAGCGCGGATCAATCTCCAGTACTTCCTTGAGTACCGAATCCGGCACGGTGTTGATATTCATGCGGCCGGGCACCGGCTTGGTGAAGTCATCCGCGGTGGTTTCGCGTAAGACCGCTCGCAGTTGCGCATTGGTGAGGTCCGCCACAGCGGAGGTGCCGCCAGTACCGCCGCTTGATCGGCCGCTACTGGAACGGCCGCTCGAACCGCCGCCCGCGGTCGCGGAGGATCCGGAACCGCCGGAACCTGAACCGCCGGAACCTGTGGAACCTCGGCCGCCGCCGCCAGAACTTTGCTTGCCTCCGCTCGAACTCATGCCGCCGCTGCTGCTGCCGCCCGTGCTTGCACTCATGCTGGCGCCTCCACTGCTGGCGCCGCCACTTCTTCCGCCAGTTCCACCACTCTTGCCGCCAGTGCCGCCGCTCGATCCGCCTCCAGTACCGCCCGTGCCTCCGGTGCCGCCCGAAGCAAGCTGACTCAGCGGCGTAGCAATCAGCGCCTCCGGCTTGGCATTTGGCTGATTGCCATACGTTGCCAACGCTTTCGCTTGATCAGCATCAATTCCCAGTCGCTTGGTGAGCGACTCTGGATCGGCGCCCTTCAGGGGCAATTTGTCTTCGCCACTCAGCGACATTGGGCTCTGCACGGAAGTGGCAGTCAGTAACTTTGACCACCCACCGTCAAGTTTGCCGTCAGGCTTGTCATTCGGAAAGCTCTTGTTGCCATCATTCTCATTGGGATCAAGGCGACCGTTGAGATTCCAGTCCTCGCCGCGGACGTACTGCGGCCATGCGCCAGCAACCAACTCCAATTCAGCAAAGCTGCGGAAGTTGCCGTTGCGCGGTTTGTACCCAAGCGAGCGATTGGCGTAGTAGTCGCTCTCGGCGCCAAGACCTTGGACGTTGTCATCCGCATCGCGCCAGTCGATGATGGCGTCGACCACATCGGGCGTCATGTTCGGAATGTTGGTGAGTTGCACGCTGGTAGCCACGTTGATGTTGAGTTTGGAACCCTCATCAAGCGGACCAGCCCATTCGAGCCCGTCAAGGAAATGTCGGATGTCCCAACTGCCAGTGGCAGTCGTTCCGGTGGCATGCTCTTCCATGTCACGCACCACAGCCATCGGGTCATCGGGGTCGGCATTCTGAAGGTGAAACTCCATGATCGCCACCATTTGCTCCATGCCGGCGCGCGCAGCCCAGCGCGCTTGCACACGCGCGAGCGTCTCGCGTCCAACCACCGCTTGGCGGAACGTGACGATTTGTGTGGCAGACACCAATACCGCAGCCACGGCCACTGCCCACACCACCACCACTACCACGCTGCCGCGGTGAGCCGCCGCGCGTCGTAAGGTTGCTGTGTGCATCGTTGTGCAGCGGTTCAGAGTTGGTGCGAACATCATCATTGCGGACCTCCGCGACCGCCGCCTGGACGACCGCCACCACCACCGCTCATGCCTGGTCCGCCGCGTCCACCGCCACCCATGCCTTGACCGCCACCCGGGCCACGTCCGCCAGTTGGGCCGGTTGTTGGCATGCCACCACCTCCACCAACGGGTGTGAGTGTTCCGGCGCCGCCGCCACCGCCGGCACCCGCACTGACGGCGCCACCGGTCCCACCAGCACCACCGCCCGCTCCGGCAACGCTGTCTGCAGCAGGCGTTCCGGTCGTCGGTTGATCTTCCTCTGGCTCCGGATCTGGTTTCGGCGCGATCAATCGATCAATGGCAACCACCGTGCGCAGATCAACATCGGGGGTGAGGCTCACGCTGTCCGCACCAACCGGAATGCCCGTGGCCGTGACAGTGATGCGCACCAGCTTTGGAACGCCATCAACATCCGAATCCCACTCGGTGCGCCAACCGCCATCGCCGTCGCTTGCTTCCACAAGGAACCCAACAACGCCGTCAGCGATTGGCTCGGCAAGACCACCGCCATCGGGGCGTTCATCGGGAGCCATGTCACGTCGGCGCCACAGCGCTGAGCCGAGTTCATCATCCTCAACGCGATACTGCGTTTCGTATTCGCGCCCTTCGCCTTGGTATTCGATGGGGTGAAGCGGGCGTAGCGATATATTGAACATCAATAAATCACTTCGCTCATGTCCCCCGGTACGCGAACTGGCTTCGCGCGTAGTCAGCAGGAACCGTGTGTCAAAGAGGTCGTCAGTGCGAATCATCGCGGCAATATCACGGCGCAACGCTTCAATCGACATGCTGGCACGCTGAAACGCCTCGACGCGCTCGCGCGCGATATTGCGCGTCTTGCTGAGTTGCGCCAACGCAAAGGTGACGGCCATCAACACCATCGCCGCAATCGTTCCGGCAACTACCAGTTCGATCAGCGTGAATCCAAGCGGTGCATGGCGCTTATTGCTGCGCTTCATAGCGTGCCTCACGATCAATCGGGGTCTCCGGTGTTCGCACCGGATCTTCCGTGTTCTCCGGGCGCGGCGCCATCAGCGTGTCCACTCGATACTCCAAGTTTCGATCGTCCCGCGCAATGGCCATCACCGAATACGGATCGCCAAGCCCATGCTTCTGAATATCAAGTTGCCACTGCCACTTGTCGAACGGCGCATCGAATGCACCATCCGATGCGCGCGACAGTTGCCACTCCACTACGCCAACCGCAAGCACTTCATTTAGCAAGCCGTCCAAGAGTTGTGCGGCTACCAGTTCGCGTTCGGAGCGCTGTTGCATCGCTAACGACCGTTCAGCGATGGAAATCACCGCTGCCAAGCCGATGCCAAGAATGACACCACCGATGATGACATCAATGAGCGCCCAGCCACTACGCGCGGTGTGCAAGCGTCGCACGGATGACAGGCGACGCATCACCATGGCTCAAAGTCCCGTCCTGCGCGGCTGAGGTCGATCGGCTCACGCGCGAACGGCGCGGGCTTGTCGGCATCAACACGCACAACGCTTGGTGATCCTTGCGGCAGTGCGACGGTGGAGTCAACACCCATTCCAACAATGCGAATTGCAATCTTGGGGCGTTCGCCGCCAGGGACACTGGAGATGGTCCATTCGGTTGGATCAACGCGTTGATCGTTATTCTGAATCTCCACCAATTCCACGCCCATTGGAAGGCTGACCGGGGCTGCAAAGCGGTCCGGTCGCCATGCAGGAAGTGCCTCCGGATCCTCGGGATCACTGTCCATCACCAGTAAATGAATGCGACCATCATTACCGTCGCGCCACAGTGCCACTTGTTGCGCACTGAGTGATTGTCGATAGGCAAAGAGCCGCAAGAGTTCGGCAATCTGATCGACCGCGTTGTCCGCTTCTTGCCGAGCAGTACCAGTGAATTTTGGCACGATGGCTGCTGCTGCAATGCCCAAGACCACCACCACCACAATCAACTCAATGAGCGTGAACGCTCGCCGCGTAGCGATTGGGTGTGCAGAGTGGATGGTGCGTGCGTGGGGCATGAAAGTAGGCACGCTGGCGCGTGTCAGTTGCGCTTGTCGCCCGCTACGACATCCGCACCTTCGCCTTCGCCGCCCGCTTGGCCATCGGCGCCGAAGCTGTAGACGTCAAAGTCCAGGTTGATTTCGCCGGGAATACGGATCTGGTACGAGTTGTTCCAGGGGTCCACGATTTGGTTCTTGTTGAGGAGTGCCCCGTCGCCTTCGGTGAGTTCCACCAGCTCAAAGTCGCTGGGAAGGGTGCTCATTCCTTTGGCGGTCATGTACATGCGCACTTGGTTGGAAATGGTTTCAGCATCGGCCCGCGCCGTCTTGCCTTTGGTAAAGCCAATCCATTGCGAGACGCGAGGCACCACCAACGCGGCCAAGATGGCCATGATGGTGACGGCAACGATCAACTCGACCAGCGAGAAGGCTCGGCGTGCGTGGCGGGCGGGGCGGCGGAGGCGGTCGGTTCGCATGGGTTTCAATGAATTCGTGTCAGGGGTAGAGGAGAGGCTCACGGCTGCGTGTTGTACGCATTCAACGCACGAGTCGGTCCGATCTGACATCGTCCATCCCGGTGAATCTAAGTAAAGTCCAATAACTATTTTCGTTAGCCGCCGAGGGCCTTTTGCATCTCCATCAACGGGAGCAAGATGCCAGCAAGGACGAACGCCGCAATCATCGCCATCAGCACCATCAGGACGGGCGGCAAGAGCTTGGTGAACAGTTTCAAGGAGGTGTTCACTTGGCGGTCGAACGCCGTGGCTGCGTGCAGGAGCATCGGTTCGAGCCGTCCGGACCGTTCGCCGATATTCACAATCTGCACCAGGAGCGGCGGAAAGAATCCACACTTCTCAAGGGGTTCCGCCAGCGATTGACCGGTGGTGACTTTTTCCTGCACGCCGTCGATGGCGTCCATGAGCACGGTGTTGCCGAGCGTGTCGCGCACGATGTTCAGGGCGCTGAGAATCGGCAGGCCTGCGGACACCAACGTTCCCAGGGTGCGCGTGAAGCGCGCGACCGCAATGTCTCTCACCAAGTTGCCGACGATCGGGGTCTTCAGAAGCAGCAGGTCGATCATGCGCCGGTTCTTGGGGCCTTCCATCCAGCGGCGGAATCCGACCACTCCCGCCACGGTCAGAACCAGCACCAGCCACCACCACGCGTACATAAAGTCTGCGAAGCCCATCAGCACCTTGGTGGGGAAGGGCAGTGTCACGCCTGGCTGGCCGATGATGGGCGCCATCAATCGTGGCAACAGGAACGTCACCGCAATGATGATGCTCACGCCAATCATGCATGCCACGATCAGCGGATAAATAGTTGCGCCAACCAGTTCGCGGCGTAGTTCTACTGAGCGGTCCAAGAGATCAGCAAGCTGGTGCATGACTTCACTCATGCGCCCGGAAGCGTCTGATGCGCGCACCATGCCGATGATCATGTCATCGAATGGCAAGCCATATTCTTCCATTGCTTCATGTAACGGACGGCCGGATTCCACGCGTTCGATGATGAAATCCAGAATCACCGGTTGCGCCTTGCCGCTGGCTTGGCGGCGCACGGTCTTGAGCGCATTCAGAAGTGGAAGTCCCGCTTCAATAGCGGTGGCTAGTTCGCGGATGATGTTGGCAAGCTCGGTGCGCTTCAGGCTTGGTCGACCAGAGCCAGTGCGGAAAAGACCTTTGACATAGGCAATCGGATCAGTCCCGGGCGTCCCCGCGTCACCTTGTGCAGTGCGCTGCGGCAATGATAGTTTCGGGATGACTTCAGTATCAGTGGCTACCAGTTGCATTGGCAACAAGCCCTGCCCTTGCAGCAATCGCATCGCGGTCGCGCGATCCGCAGCCATGATCACACCCGTTGCGATCGCGCCTCCGCTGTCCATGGATTGATGTCGATATGAAGGCATAAGTGGGTGGTGCCGACGGGTTACGCGTCGTCAATATCCTGAGTGGCGCGGAGCACTTCATCAATGGTGGTGAGTCCGGCAGCGGCCTTTGCCATGCCGTCAAACCGCATGGGTTGGAAATCAGTACCAACCATGCCGCGTAGATCCAGGGCAGGTTTGTTCTTGCTGATTCCTTCGCGGAGTCGGGCGTTGATTCGCGCAATCTCGTAGAAGCCCATTCGCCCGCGGAAACCAGAGCCGTTGCACTTTTCGCAGCCCTTGCCAACCGCAACGCCGTTCACGAACAGATCGCGTTCTTCAGGGGAGATGCGAGCGGCTGTCTCTTCAGTCATCGGCATGCGCACCGTGCATTCGCGGCACAGTCTTCGCCCCAAGCGTTGCGCGAGCAATCCTTCGAGCACGCTGGCGATCAGGAACGGCTCAGCGCCCATGTCCACCAGTCGTCCCACTGATGAGATGGAATCGTTGGTGTGCAGCGTGGAGAAGAGCAAGTGGCCCGTGAGTGCTGAACGGATGGCGATATCCACGGTTTCATTGTCACGCACTTCGCCCACGAAGATGACGTCGGGGTCTTGACGCAGGATGGCGCGCAAGCCAGTTGCAAAGGTGAGTCCACGCTTTGGGTTCACCGGGATCTGATTGATGCCATTGAGTTCATACTCAACAGGATCTTCGATGGTAATGATCTTCTTGCGCGGGTCGTACAACTTGTTCAGGCACGCGTACAGCGTGGTGGTCTTGCCACTTCCGGTTGGCCCGGTGACCAGCACCATTCCGTGCGGCTTCTGAATCATGCGGTCCATGATTTCCCGCATTTGGTCGCGCATACCCAGGCTGATCAAATCGAGCGGCAGCGAACTCTTGTCCAAAATACGCATGACCACGCTCTCGCCGTACACGGTGGGAACGGTGCTGACGCGGATGTCAACTTTGCGGCCTTCAAAGCGCAGCGTGATATGGCCATCCTGGGGCACATAGCGCTCGGCGATGTTCATGTTGGCCATGATCTTGACGCGACCAAGCAGCGCTGGCTGCAAGTGTTTGGGCGGCGATGGCTGTTCGATGAGCACGCCGTCGATGCGATACTTGACCTTGAGCTCTGTTTCAAACGGCTCAATGTGGATGTCGGAAGTCCGATTCTGAATCGCTTCAAGAATGATCAGGTTGACCAGGTTGATGAGCGTTGGCTGCTCGGCCATCCGGTGCACATCATCAGCCTCAATAGCGTCAAGGTTGTGATCAACCTCACCGCCGCCAACGCCGCTGTCTTCGGCAAGGCTCTCCGCCATGCGTGCCGCAGTGGTTCCATACACGGCACGCATCAATTCGCTGAATAGACCAGCATCAAGACCAATGCGCGAAACCGGCATGCGCGCGTGCGCTGCAGTTTCATCAACCGCAGCAATATCGAGCGGGTCGATCATCGCTACGAACAGTTTGCCACGTTCCACGCGCAACGGCACAACCCGAAGACGCACGGCAACGTCCGGTGGAATGCGTGCCGACGCGTCGTCAGTTGATTCAGGAACCGCCTCAGCCCACTCAATACCGAACAGCTTGCATCGGTCGCGGAGCGATGCATCGCCGCCAATGGATGCGAACGCCGCGGCATCAAGGCCGGCGGCTGGAAGGGGAATGCCTTGGACGTCGTGATCCATCGAAGTTCGATTTACTCAGGCTTGGTTGACTGTGGTTCGGCCTGGCCCTTGTCGCCTTGGCTCTTGGTGTCGCCCAGCGCGCGTTGGTCGCGGGTCTTCATATTCTCGTTGGGAATCAGGTCGTCTTTGCCGGCCTCAACCTTGGAGGCACGGCGGCCCTTCGGTTGTGGTGGAGTTGCTCCAGCGTCTTGCTTGCGATTCTCCGCGGACTCCACCTTCACGCCGCCAGGAAGTTCAGCCTTCTGCTCGTCGCTCAGAATCGCCAGCAAGCGATCGCGGAACGGCGCGCCCATGGCCTCGCGGTCAATGCGAGCCTTCACCACTGGATCAGTGGAGTTGGCTCCTTGCGGCGTATTGGGAGCGCTGCCCGAGGCGCCCGACTTGCGATCGGCGGCGGCTTGCACTCGCTTGCGCGGGGCCTTCGGTTGATCCACGCGCACTGCCTCGTAGATCTTCATATTGGCATCGCGGCATGCTGTTCCAAACTCCGACATCAGTGCATCAATCTGTGAGGTTTGCTCCGGACTGAGTGATGGCAGCGCGTAGGCCTGCTGCATCAAGATCATCACCGGGTGCGGTCGGAACACGTCCGGGTATCCAGCTTCGAGCGCGCGCGTGCGGAACTCTTCGCTGCGATCGCCCAGAGCAGCCGCCAGCGCTTCGATACCAGCATCATTGGCGGAACGAACCCCAATGCGAACCACCATGACTTTGTCCTGAATATCAGCACCCCGGTCATAGTTCATAGATGCCATTGCGTCAGACAATTCACGATCCAACACGGCAATACTGGTCATGCGGGTCACCAACGCTTCGTCAAGCATCAGTTCATACGCGGCAAGTGGTTGCTTGACAGCGTCTTGCTCGGCTGGAGTCAGTTGCATGCGCGTCAGCACTGCAAAGAGATCAACGCTCTCGCCGGAAAGGTCGCCGTCCGGGAGCAAGCGCTCGCGGCGCAGCGCGCGTTCGAAACTCGGCCAACGTTCAAGCTGCTGCGGACCCAGCTGGCTCTTGAGGTCGGCCATGAACTTGTCCAGCATCTGCGTCTTCTCAGTACGCCACGAATTGAGTGGCGCCATGATCTTCTCAAGGACTGCGTCGCCACCGTTTGATTTAGCAAGCTTCCCCGCGTCGTCGGAAGCCACCTTCATGCGATCCTTGAGTGCTTCCACTCCGGTGTTGAAGTTGGACATGTAATCCTGAAGTAGTGCTTCCACAATCGGTCGTTGCCACTCTTCAAGGCCCAGCGAACTGGTCATCAGCGTCACATCGCGCTGCATGATGTCCGGCTGGAACGCTTGTGCGAAACCCCCGCGACCGCCGAACTGTGCCGATGCCGGTGATGTTGCAACCCCGGCAAGCGTCACCATGGCGATGGCTGCAAACAGCGCGCGAAGCCGAGGTGCGATGGTGTGAAGACGAGCGATTTGGGATGGTGTGCGTGGCATGATCTGGTCTCCGGGAAGTCGGGAAGTGGAATTGTCGCAGGAAGCGTGGATCGTGGCGGACGAGGAACGCGCGAGTCGGCGGGTGAGGAACGCACGAGTCGGTGCCGTATCGCATCGGATCGGCGCAGTCTGTTGCCGTGATCACACGACTTTTATATTTTACGACTGATAACCAACAATGGACGCTCGCAGGCACGGGCGTGCGCGGTTCACCGACCGTGTTTCACTCTGTGGCGCTCGCTGCCGGGCATTCATGCGCCGGAGACGGTGCGTTGCTCAATGCGTTTTTCAGACACAGTCACAACGATGCGCTGCACAAAGATCCCCGGGGTGTCCACGTCATCGGGGTCAATATCACCGAGCGCTACCAGCTCTTCCACTTCCGCAATGGTGATGGCGCCGCAGGTGGCGGCCATGGGGTTGAAGTTGCGGGCGGTCTTTCGATACACCAAATTTCCTGCCGGGTCAGCTTTCCACGCCTTGACCAATGACAGATCGGTGCGAATGCCACGCTCGAGCACGTACTCGGCGCCGTCAAATTCCATGTGTGGCTTGCCGTCAGCAACCACCGTTCCCACGCCAGTCTTGGTGTAGAAGCCGGCGATCCCGGCGCCACCGGCGCGCATGCGTTCTGCCAGCGTGCCTTGCGGCGTGAATTCCAACTGCAGCTCGCCGCTCATGTATTGGCGCTCAAACTCAGCGTTCTCGCCGACATAACTGGAGATCATCTTGCGAATCTGCCGGGTCTGCAGCAGGAGCCCAAGCCCCCAGTCATCAACGCCAGCATTGTTGGAGACGCAGGTCAACTCGCGGGCTCCGGAATCCCGGAGCGCCATGATGAGTTGCTCCGGAATGCCGCACAGGCCGAATCCGCCCACGGCAACGCTCATGCCATCCTGGACGATGCCTGCAAGCGCGCTCGCTGGTGAGTCATAGACCTTACTCGCTGCCATGTATCAGATCTCCTGCGTTTTACGCGTTGTGGTGAGGAAGTGTAACCCCGACGCGGCTAGTCTTGCGGCTGCCGTGAACCGCCGATCGACACTGTCCCTGATTGCCTTGCTGCTGGTGCTTTCGGCCATGCCCGACACCATGGCCGCGCCGGTCTTGAAGGAACTGTTTGTTGATCGCTACGGCGCAACCGTCAAGGAAGCGCAGGTATTCATGGCGATCAACCTGCTGGGCGCGGTCGCCGCGGTGCCGCTGCTGGTGTGGTGGCGCCGTCGTGCGGGTCCGGTGCGGATGCTCGTCATCGCTTCGTTGGCCGATGCAGTGCTCTTGGGGCTGCTGTCGGCTCCCATCGGACTGTGGTCCTCGCTCGCCGTGCGTGCGGCGGAGGGCATCACTGATGTGGTGGTGTTCGCGTCGCTCTTTGACTTAGTTCGGCGCAATTCCGGACCGCATGCCGCGCGTGGCCTTGGACTTGCATCCACGCCGCTCCTTCTTGGCCTGGGACTCGGTGCCGTCGCCGGTGGGTTGGCAGCGCAGCGCGTTGCGGGCCTCAGTGATGACGCGGCGTCGGGATCGGACGTGGCACTTGCTGTCTTTGGGGTGTCCGCGCTTGCCAGTGTGTTGGTGGCCATTGGCGCGCTGGTCTTTCGGCGTTGGCTCGGCGGGATCGCAGCGGTTGAGCCAGAGACCGGGCCGCTGGTTGCAAGCGGCGCCTCGCATGCCGGGCGAGTTCCCCTGGGGCGGCTTGACGATCGCCCCCGGCCGCTCTTGTGGAGTTGCGTGATGGCATTCTTCGACCGCGCCACTGGCGGTCTCATTACCACCACGCTTCCGTTGGTATTGGCTGGATTTCTTGGTTACACCAAGGGTCAACGGGGCTGGTTGATTGGACTTCCGCTGTTGTTGATGGCGGTATGTACGGGACCAGCCGGGGCGCTCTGTGACCGCGTTGGCAGCCTGCGCGTACGTATCGCAGCTGGCGTGGTGTATGCACTGGCGTTTGCCATGATTCCGTTTGCCGCCTCAAATCAAGCAGCCATGGCGGTGACGATGTTCGCCGTTGGAATCAGTGCTGGCGCGCTGTTCTCCAGTTCACTGGCGATCGCCGCGGAGAGCGGAGGATCGACGGTTGCTCTTGGTTCATTCCGAGCAGCGGGCGATGTGGGGTTCTTTGCAGGGACGACGCTGTCAATCGTCCTTGCAAGCGCCATTGGTAACGAGGCAGCGCCGGGGTACGCCGACTACGCATCGGTCATCGTCTTGTTTGCAGTAGCGCACGCGGTGAGCACGGCATTGATCGCGGGCACGGCAGTACTTGCTTCGCGTCGTGGCACGCGAGCGAACTCATCGCGATGAGGTGGCGCGATTTTCAGTTGATGGCAATGATCGGGGATGTATGACCGTTAGCAGATCGGGCACCTGCGCACGCGCCTTCAAGGGTCATACGAATCTTTGCCAATGCCTGGTTCTGAATTTGCCGAACGCGTTCCTTGGTGAGCCCAATGAGGCTGCCCACTTGGGCCAACGTTGGTGTTCGACCTTGATCAAGGCCTTGGAATGCAAAGCGGTGCATGACCACTTCGCGTTCGATCTCGGTGAGATCAGCGCGGTTTGATTCAACAATGTCACGGACTTCCGCTGCATCTTGCCGTTCTGACGCGGCACGGATGGAAGCAACGCCGTCGCCTTGTTCAAGCGCTGGATCAAACTCCACGGGGAAGCGCTGTTTGTGCTTGGAAACCTTGATTCCATGACGGCTGAACGCCTTGAGAATCGAGCGGCACGCGTAGGTGCTGAACTTGAAACCTCTGCCGCAATCGAACTTGTCGACCGACCGCATCAGCGCCATGTTGCCTTCGCCGATCAGGTCCGCGTACTCACCTTCACCGAGGCGAACACGCTTGGCCATGGCCAAGACGAGCGCCAAGTTAGTTTCGGCAATTTGTTCGCGGTACGCAGTCGCTGTGCTGTTCCAACGGAGCAGTTCCCGTGCTTGTTCTACCCCTGGGGTACGACCACGCAAAGACTTCTGAATCCGATTCATGCGGTAGCGCGCGTAGTTGAACTGCATGAAGATCACGCGTTCTTGGGCAGCGGTGAGTACCACGCCATCATGTCGGCGCGGCGAAGTGGTGCCGATGTCGTCCATCATGGGGCGATACCAGCTCACGGTGGGACGAGGAACCGGTGGAGCTTTCGTGTAGATGCGCTGTTCCGCACCGGACTTGTGGAAATCCGGGTGATCCATGAAATCAATTTCGTCGGCGAGCAATTCGCTGAGGAGCGCTGCTTCGGCCCGCGTGCGTTGCGCTTTGGTTGGCTTGGCTGGCTTGGTCAACTTGGGCTCCACGCGGGCAACAGGCGCGAGCGTGGAGCGTGTTGGGCTGAGTGGTGGAGTCGAACCGCATCCACCACCGCCGGTCACCTGTCCGCGTCGGCGGCGGGTTCGTGCCTGAGGAAGGCGACCGTCGCCGTCCATGATGCTGTGGGGTAGTGTGGTCATGGTGTTGTTGGCGACCGTGAGTGGTTCGCCTGTACTCCTACGCACGATTTCGCTGAGTGTTCGGAACAGATTCAATAAAATTTGAAACCTAATACGGACCCGGGACTTCCGACTGGGGGTCAGCCAATCGCCAGCGATGGTCGAGATACGTTGCACCTTGAGATGCACGGGGGCTCTCGCGGGTTCGGGATTGTGGTAACGGAACCGTGATAAAGCAGCCAAGGCGCTCGAGATGAGCGCCTTGGCTATTATTATCAGACGTTTAGGTCGGTGAGGGAGTGGCTTACTCCGCCGTTCCGCTCGACATGTCGTAGACCCAGGCATCGCTGGGGCGCTTGAAGTCCAAGACTTCGCCCTTGTTGAAGAACAGGGAAAGCTCGCGGACAGCCGCTTCTGGGCTATCAGAGCCGTGAATCAGGTTGAAACTGTTGGAGACCCCAAAGTCGCCGCGGATGGTTCCGCCGGCAGCCTTGGACCCAAACGTGGCGCCCATGAGGTTGCGGCAGATGGCCACTGCGCCGTTGCCACGAATGGCCAAAACCAGCACCGGGCTGGAGGTCATGAACTTGACCAAGCCAGGATAGAACGGCCGCGCCGCGTGATCCTTGTAGTGCTCAGCGGCCAGTTCCGGGCTGATCTGAGTGAGTTTGGCACCGACGATTTGCAGGCCCTTCTCTTCGAAGCGGCTGATGATGCGACCCATGAGACCGCGTTGGACGGCGTCTGGCTTAAGAATGATGAGGCTTGTTTCCATGTTGTTCTCCGTGAGTTGTGGGGCGGCAAGGATAGCAAAAAACCGAGTCCGGCAGGGCATTCAGCCGATCCTGCTACCGTACCCGCCCCTTCGCCGTGAAACGACGAAGCAAGACGCGGCCCGTGATCCAGGACGTTGGGCACGGGAAGCATTGATCCGCGAACGCACGTAAAGGAGCCCGAAATGGCAGCCAAGGAAGCCGTTGCAGTGGCTGAACCGAAGAAGAAGTCCGCTACCCCCAAGGTGGATGCGGAGTCCATGGCCACTCGGCAGCGGGACATTTCGGTCAGTGAATTCTTTGCAAAGAACCGTCACTTGCTTGGGTTTGACAACCCGCGCAAGGCGATGTTGACCACCATCAAGGAAGCCGTCGACAACTCGCTTGATGCCTGCGAAGAAGCAGGGATCTTGCCAGAGATCGCGGTGATCATTGAGGATCTTGAGCCAACGCGTCCCGCGTCAGCCAAGAGTTCGCGCTACCGAGTGACGGTGGTTGACAATGGACCAGGCATTGTTCGTAAGCAGGTCGAGAACATCTTTGGCCGCTTGCTGTACGGATCGAAGTTTCACCGATTGAAAATGAGCCGCGGTCAGCAGGGCATCGGTATCAGTGCCGCTGGCATGTACGGGCTGATCACTACTGGTCGGCCGATGGCAATCTTCACCAAGCCGAAGGCTGGTCAGCCAACTCATCACATCGAGTTGGCGATGAATACCAAGACCAACCGCGCCGAAGTGACCTTTGACAAAGAGGTCAAGGACTTCCCGCCGGATCGCCTGCGTAAGTTGAGCGCGGGAACGCGCGCACTGGCTGAGCAGAGTGGATTTTTGACTGCAACGGAATTCCCAACTGGTACGTCCGTGAGCATTGAGCTTGACGGCAAGTATCAGCGCGGGCGTGGTTCGGTGGACGAGTTTCTTGAACTCACGGCCATTGCCAATCCGCACGCACGCATCGTCTTTGTGCCGCCGACACGGGTGACGGAAGATGATGAACCGGATGTGCTGACGGCCGCTGAGGCAAGCGCTGCCGCTGTTGCCAAGGTCACTACTGAGACCAATGGCGTCATTGTCTTTCCGCGTGGCGTTCATGAATTGCCCCGTGAAACCAAGGAAATCCAGCCACATCCGAAGGGAATCGAGTTGGGAATCCTGCTGCAGATGCTCAAGGATTACGAGGCCACTGAGAAGGGCGGCACGCTCTTTAAGTTCCTTCAGGATTGCTTCTGCCGCGTGAGCGCGTCCACTGCAAGCGGCATGTGTGAAGCAATCGGGCTGACGAGCCGTACCAAGGTGGCCGATGTCGGTCCGCCGCAGGCCGAGAAACTCTTCAAAGTGTTTCAGGAATCAAAGCTAGCGCCACCGCCGACGGATTGTCTGGCACCGATTGGTGTCCGGCAATTGCTCGCCGGAATGCTCAAAGGCGTGCGCGCTGAGTTCTACGCGGCATCAAGCCGTGAGGCTGATGTCTACCGTGGTCGACCCTTCCAAATTGAGGCGGCCATTGCGTTCGGTGGCGAACTGCCTGGCGACGAAACCGCGCGCGTCATTCGCTTTGCCAACCGTGTGCCACTGCTCTTTCAGCAGAGTGCATGCTCCAGTTTCAAAGCGGTCAGTGAGACGGGTTGGAAGAATTACAACCTGTCACAACCGCGTGGCGGAATTCCGGTTGGCCCGCTGGTGATCATGATTCACATGGCTTCGGTGTGGGTGCCGTTCACAAGCGAAAGCAAGGAAGCCATTGCGGACTATGACGAAATTCGCAAGGAGATGAAGCTGGCGTTGATGGAGTGCGGGCGCAAGCTTGGCACCTACCTACGCAAACGCCAGCGCATGCGCCGCGAAGGTCTGCGCCGCGATGTCTTTGAGCGCTACATCGGTGAGATTGCCAAGGCAGTGCATGCCATCATGGGTGCTGATCCAAAGGCGATTTACGACGCACTGTTGGAGCAAGCCAACGCGCGCACCGCAGTGGCTGATCAAGTACTTGATGAAGACGGCAAGGTCATCAAGGATGAAGAGCCATCTGGACCGGACGATGATGGCGTGCTCATTGTGCACGACGCTATTGCGCCGGCGGTTGCGCAGCTTTCCTCCACCCCGTTTGCGCCGCTGGACTTTGGTAACAGCAATAAGAAGCAGGCGAGTCAGGCTGGCGCAACGGCAAAGGGCGCAACTCGGCAGCCCCGTGGCACGGGCGACGCTCCGTCCCGTAGCAAGGGCAAGTCCAAACCCGATGCCGCAGCGAGCCCCAAGCGAACTGCCAAGCAGGCTCCAGAATCAGCAGCCCGAGCAGAGCTTCGTGCGCGCGCAGCCAAGGCGGCGAGCCGCAAGCCTGGCGGCGGCAAGCCAAGTAATGACGGCCCGCGACTCTTCTGATCATTCTGATCATCATTGATCATCTAGTTACGAAATAGGAACGACACCATGGCAAAGCAGAAGACACCCAGCGCGCCCGCTCGCACCAAGAAGGAGCGCGACGCCGCCACTGAGAAGAAGATTGTGACACTCGCCACCGATGTGGCGAAACGTTCGCTTGCAGGACATGAGCCGACTGTTCGGGTTCCCACGCGCACCAAGAGCAACACGCTTTGGAACAAGAAAAAGGGCATTCTGCAAATGGGCCCCGCTGCGCAAGAGCGCGGTCTGTTCAACTTGAGTCAGGCGAAGAGTTTCATGCAGACGATGCTGCATTCATCAAGTATCAAGGACTTGATCGCAGCGGAAAAGACGCTCAGTTTGCGTGGAATGTTCTATAAGGGTCTGCATACGGTTGCGGGCACCAAGGAGAAGACCTTCGCTGACCAGGATGAGTCGGACGGCATCTTGGAAGATCTTGAAGTGTCGCTCGCTGCGCTACGTGAAGAATTGCATATCTTTGCCAAGAAGGCGGGCACGATGGTGGGCAATATCACCATCATCGACTCGGGCGATGAAATCGACTGCCGACGCATGGGATCAGGCGGGTATGCCATCCCATCCATCGTGGAACCGGACGTGATCAAGTTCAAGAAGTGTGACGCCAAGTTCGTTCTGCATGTTGAGAAGAACACCGTTTGGAGTCGCTTCAACGAGGATCGCTTCTGGGAGAAGCACAATTGCATCTTGACCGAAGGCGGTGGTCAGCCACCGCGCGGAGTGCGCCGCTTGTTGCGTCGACTGAACGAAGAACTTGGGCTGCCGGTGTACTGCCTACTCGACTGCGACCCATGGGGGCACTACATCTACAGCGTGATCAAGCAGGGCAGTATCTCGTTGGCATTCGAGAGTGAGCGCTTGGCGATTCCTGATGTGAAGTACTTGGGTATTCGCGCGAGTGATTACCGTACGTGCGGCCTCAGTGATGATGTGCAGATTGCGCTCAATGACACCGACATCAAGCGTGCCAAGGAAATTGCCGCGTACCCGTGGTTTCAAGGTCACAAGGGTTGGCAGCGCGAGATCGATGGGATGCTCAACAATGGCTTCAAGATGGAAGTGGAGTCCTTGATTACCAAGGACATCTCCTACGTCACTGAAACGTATGTACCGCAGCGACTGAAGGCAAAGGACTGGTTGGACTAAGCGCAGGTACCGCGTAATCAGCGCGGCGCTACTGCGTCGGACGCGGTCTCGGCGAGTGGCAGGGTGATGCGAAAGCGTGCCCCATGGCCATCGATTGCATCAAGCGCTTCGATACTCCCGCCGTGCGCCTCAACAATGCGCCGCGCGGTGGCCAGGCCGAGTCCATTTCCGCCCGGCTTGGTGGTGTGATACGGCTCAAAGGCGTGTTGGCGCATCTCCTGGGTCAATCCTGGGCCAGTGTCCTCAACATCAATGGCAGCACAGCGGGGGTTCTCGTTCCGGCTTTCGGGCGGATCGGCGTACACCGAAAGTTGTAGGGTCCGGGCGCGGTCTTCCGGGATGTCTTGCATGGCCTGCACGGAGTTCAGGAGCAAATTGAGCAATGCTTGCTTTAGGAGCGAAGGGTCGGCGTCCACAACCACCGGATGCCGGTCCGTATCGACGACGAATCGAACGCCCGCTTGCTCCGCTTGCGGCATGAAGAAGTCGCTGATTTCGGTCACGGCATCGCGAAGATCGCAATGCCGCCGATCAAGTTGCAATCGGCCCGCATAACGCAGGAAGTCAGTGAGAATGTCGCGCAGCCGTGCCGCTTCGCGCGCCAGTGTGTCCACGCGCCGAGACATGCTGGCACGATCGGTTTCATCAAGCGGCGAGTCCAGGATTTCCTCGCGCAGCAGTTGTGCGTTCAAGACCACGGTGGATAGCGGATTCTTGATTTCGTGTGCCAGCCCGCGGGTCATCGATGCAATCTCAGCGTTGCGCGCGCTCTCCGCGGCTGCACGTTCAGCGTGCCGGACTTGCGTTCGTTGCACGCGTATCGTGCGGTAGGGAATCCACCAGGCGAGCGCAACGATGCAGAGTGCGCTACCCAATGCCAAGGCGATGACCGCCCATCCGGGGAGCGATTCAGTAGCTGCAGTCGGCAAGGACACTGGCTGCCACGGCGCTCCGACTGTGGCGTTGGTGCCGGTGGCACCCACATCAACAAGAACGCCCGACACGCGCAGGTGTCGGGCAGGGAATAGTCCTGCATAAAGCAGGGGTCTAAACAGTTCAATATGCATCAGGCGCGCCGCGTTGAGCGACGGATCATGTTCCGCTGCCAGCGGCTGGAACGCGAGTCAGCGAACGAGCCTTGGTGGCTGCCCATCCCTTGGCGCCCTCAGTCGCGGAATAAACGACCATTTCGGCATCATTCAGAGTGCGGAATCCGCCCTCCTGATCGATGACTGAGAAGTGAACGAAGATGTCCTGGCCTTGAGGTCCAACGATGAATCCGAATCCCTTGCGGGGATCGAACCATTTTACTTGGCCTTCTACGTTTTCGAGAGTCGTGTTGGACATTGGTTGCTCGCTCTAACTTGGTGACCTTCCTATCGATGAAGACGCAGGAAGGTGCGGTTGTGTGATCCGCCAGCCTCAAACAATCTGAGACTCGGCGTATTGTGCTCCGGTTTTCGGACTTATGCAAGTCTGAACAATCAATACTTTCGGGTTTCGGACGTGCATTTTGGGTTCGAATAACTCAGCGGGTGTAGTGGCTTATGAACAAAGGGTTTACGAAGTAGCACAGGGGTGGGTTCGCAAACCTGGCGCAAAAAAATACCGAGGCCACCTCTGTCGATGGCCTCGGCTCTTGAGTAACTGGTATCGCCGTCAGGTGTTACTGCTGGGCTGGAGCGCCTTCGCGGTCGCGGCGTCCGCCATCGCGGCCACCATCGCGTCCACCACGATCCCCGCCGCCATCGCGACGACCACGGTCTCCACCACCACCACCACCACCACCACCACCGCCGCCGCCTTCGCCGCCACCACTGCCACCGGCTGGGGCTTCAAGCAGGGCCTTGCGGCTCAGCTTGATGCGACCGCTGTCGTCGACGTTGATGACCTTGACCTTGACGACGTCGCCGATCTTGACGACTTCCGTGACGTTCTTCACGAACCCGTGCGCCAGTTCCGAGGCGTGGCACATGCCGTCGGTTCCAGGGACGAGTTCGATGAAGCAACCGAAGTCCTTGATCGAGATGACCTTACCGTCGTAGATCGAGCCAAGCTTGATCTCCGCACCGAGCGCCTCGACTTCGGCACGCGCCTGGGCGGCCTTCTCGCTGTCGGCGCATGCGATGAACACGGTTCCATCCTCTTCGACGTCGATCTGGGCGCCCGTGCGCTCCTGGATGCCACGGATCATCTTGCCGCCTGGTCCGATCAACTTGCCGATCTTCTCGGGGTCGATCTTGACGGTGATGATGCGCGGTGCGAACTTGGAGATGTCGCCGCGTGGTTCAGCGATGACAGCTTCCATCTGCCCGATGATGTCGATGCGTCCCTTGCGGGCGATCTCAAAGATCGTGGTGATTTCCTCGATCGAAAGGCCGCGGGCCTTCAGGTCGAGCTGGATGCCGGTGATGCCCTCGCGGGTTCCGCTGACCTTGAAGTCCATCTCGCCGAAGAAGTCTTCTTCGCCGATGATGTCGATCACGTGTCCAACCTTGCCCTCTGATGAGGTGAAGCGACCGACACTGATACCAGCGCAGGTGGCCTTGATAGGCACGCCTGCATCCATCAGTGCCAAGCAGCCGCCGCAGACGCTGGCCATCGAGCTTGAGCCGTTGGACTCAGTGATCTCGCTGATCAGGCGCACCGTGTACGGGAACTCCACCGGATCTGGCAGAATCGCGCGAAGGCTGCGCTCTGCGAGTGCTCCGTGACCCTGCTCGCGACGTCCTGGGCCCATGATGCGACCAGCTTCGCCGGTGCAGAATGGAGGGAAGTTGTAGTGCAGGTAGAACTTCTTCGCGTACTCAGGCATGAGGCCATCGACGATTTGCTCGTCCTTGATGGTGCCGAGTGTGCAGGTCACAATGCTCTGCGTCTCGCCGCGTTGGAAGAAGGCGCTGCCGTGCGTGCGCGGGAGGACAGAAACCTCCATATCGAGCTTGCGGATCTGATCCTTGGTGCGACCGTCCGGACGGATGCCGTGGTTGGAGACGAGGTCGTGGGTGACCTTCTTCTCCATGATACGCATGGCTTCCTTGGCTTCCTTGGCGCGCTTATCAGCGGTCTGCCAAGTGCTGAAGGAGATTTCGCCGGTTGGCATCGCGAAGAATGTGTCGAGCACATACTTCTTGACTTCGTCCACCTTGGCGTTGCGCTCCTTCTTGCCGTTGATCTTGCGCGCTTCCTTCATGGAGTCGTATGCCTTCTCCTTGACGAGCTTCATGACTTCGTCCGATGGGAGAACCGGCGTGCCCATGGAGTGCGCTGGTGCGCCGCTCTTGGTGCGCAGTTCTTCAATCAGTGCCAGGATCGGCTTGATGCCGTGCTCAAGACCGAAGGCGATTGCCTCCAGCATGGTCTTCTCATCGACTTCGGCGGCGCCGACTTCGATCATGTTGATGCCGTCCTTGTGACCGGAGAGCACCAAGTCGATATCGCTGTAGTCAAGCTGCGCGACGGTTGGGTTGATGATGAAGGTCGAGCCCTGCTCAGTGATGACGCGACCGACGCGCACGGTGGCGATCGGGCCCTGGAAAGGGGCGTCAGTGAGGCTCAGTGCGGCGCTGGCGCCGGTGCAAGCGAGCACATCGCTGTCGTTCTGCGTGTCGTGGCTCAGCACGATGCACTGCAATTGGATTTCGTCGATGAAGCCATCTGGGAAGAGCGGACGGATCGGGCGATCCATCATTCGCATGGTCAGGACTTCCTTCTCGCTTGGGGCGCCTTCGCGCTTCTTGAAGCCGCCTGGGTACTTACCGGCGGCGGAGGTGCGCTCGCGGTAATCGCAGGTAAGTGGGAAGAAATCGATGCCAGCGCGCGGGTTGGCGCGGACGGCGGTGCACAGGACGACGGTGTCGCCGTAACTGGCGACGACTGCTCCGTGAGCAAGCTTGGCAACCTTGCCAGTTTCGAATCGCAGCGTACGGCCGCCGATTTCACGTTCAACAATGACATGCTTCTTGGTACTGGACATTTGCTTCATTCCTCTTTCTAAAGTGATGCTCTAACGCGTTTAATAATTTTGGACGGGGTGTCTTGGTATGCAAATAGACGACAGCCACCCGCCTTCGGGACAGGAGCCACGGCGCAGTAAAGACTTCGTTCTATGAAGGCTGCGCGATGCCAACTGCCGCAGTGCGGCGGTGCGGCTGCGAGCCTTACTTGCGAAGACCGAGACGCTTGATGAGGGTCTGGTACCGATCGCGGTCAGTGCGCGCGAGGTAGGTGAGCAGACGGTTGCGGCGACCAACCATGAACAACAGGCCGCGACGGCCGTGGTGATCCTTGGGGTTTGCCTTGAAGTGGTCCTGCAGCGTGGTGATGCGCTCGCTGAGGATGGCCACTTGGACTTCCGGAGATCCGGTGTCAGTAGCGTGGGTGCGGTTGACGCTGATGACAGCGGCTTTTTTCGTTGCGGAGATCGACATTGCTTCTGGCTTTCCTTGCTTGAATTGAGCCGCGTAGTGTAGTGAATCCGCCGCTTAACTCAAGCCGGGGGAGCGATGAGCGTTATCAGGACGGACGAAACCGCCGTATCCTTCGGTCCATCATGGCAGACGCCCCTTCCGCCGCCCCAACAGGACTTCACGGGGCGATCGCCCAATTCATCGCCGAAAGCGCCAAGATCGAGCAAGGCGGTGGTCCGTCGGGCATCGAACGGCAGCACCGTCATGGCCGATTGACGGCACGAGAGCGCATCGCGCTGCTTGTTGACGCTGGGACTGCGTTCACGGAACTCGGATTGTTTGCGGCGTGGAACATGTACCGCGAATACGGCGGCGCACCGGCAGCAGGCGTGATCACTGGTCTCGGAACGGTGCAGGGCCGGCTGGTGATGATCATTGCCAATGACGCCACGGTGAAAGCTGGTGCGTTCTTTCCGATGACCTGCAAGAAGATCATTCGCGCGCAGGTGATTGCAGAGCGCGCTCGTTTGCCGCTCCTGTATTTGGTTGACAGTGCGGGCGTGTTCTTGCCTTTGCAGGAAGACGTGTTTCCAGACACGGATGATTTCGGTCGAATTTTCCGTAACAACGCTGTTTTTAGTGCCATGGGCATTCCGCAGTACGCGGCCATCATGGGCAATTGCGTGGCGGGTGGCGGATACTTGCCTGTGCTGTGCGACACGCTGTTGATGACCGAGGGAAGCGGCCTGTATCTGGCAGGTCCAGCGCTGGTGAAGGCGGCGATCGGGCAAGAGGTTTCCAGCGAAGATTTGGGCGGGGCAGCCATGCATGCACAGATTTCCGGAACGATTGATTTCCGGGAGAAAGACGATCCGGCATGCATCACGCGCTTGCGCAGTTTGCTGCAGGCGAGCCGTGCTGCATTGGCGGCTCCGACGCCAGCGGTTCCTTCGGTGCAGCCCTCGCGCGCGCCGACTGAAGTGACGTCGGTGATTCGCGTTGAGCCTGGCCAGCAGTACGACATGACCGAGTTGCTGGGCTGCCTAGTCGATGCAAACAGCATGGATGAGTATCGCGCTGAGTTTGGGCAGTCGCTGGTGTGTGGTTACGCGCGCATTGGCGGATTTGCACTGGGAATCGTGGCAAATCAGAAGAAGTTGACGCAGAAGAAGATGGCCGGCGGCAAGGCTGGTCCTTCGGTTGCCACCAACATGCCTGCGGTCATTTATGACGACAGTGCTGACAAGGCCGCGCGCTTCATTATGGATTGCAATCAGCGCAAGATTCCAATTCTCTTTGTGCATGACACCAACGGATTCATGGTGGGGCGCGATAGCGAACAGGGCGGCATCATTCGCTCGGGCGCCAAGATGGTCAACGCGATGGCAAACTGCGTAGTTCCTAAGTTGGTCTTGATTGTTGGTGGAAGTTACGGCGCTGGCAATTACGCCATGTGTGGACGTGCCTTTGATCCGCTGCTCACGCTGGCGTGGCCCAACGCCAAATGCAGCGTGATGGGTGCGGCTCAGGCAGCGAGCACCTTGTTGCAGATTGACCTGGCGGCGCGCGAACGCAAAGGCGAGAAGATCGACGAGGGCATGCGCGCGCAACTTCTGGAAGCGATCACGCGCAGCTATTCCGAACAGCAGGACATCAAGTACGCGGCGAGCCGTGGTTGGGTGGATCGCATCATTGATCCGCAGCACACCCGTGATGAACTGGTGGCAGCAATGCGAGTGGCATACCAAGCGCCAGTGGAAGCACCGTTTCGTACCGGCGTACTGCAAACCTAAAGCAACCAAGAGGAGCGAGCCATGCGCATCGTGATCGCAACTGGTAACCCGCACAAGGTGGATGAGATCCGTGCAGTGCTCGAGCCGATGGGATTTGCGGTGGTATCGCTGCCGGAACTTGGTCGGCCAGTGCCAGCAGAGCCTGATGAGCCGGGTTCTACATTTGAAGAAAATGCACGCATAAAGGCTTGTTGTTACGCCGCTGCGCTTGGCGAGGCGGTGCTTGCTGATGACAGCGGATTGGAAGTGGACGCGCTACAGGGAGCGCCCGGCGTACACAGTGCGTACTGGGCTGGCACCGAAGGTTCGCGCGCGGACCGTGATGCGCGCAACAACGCAAAGCTAGTGGGATTGATGCGCGGCATTCCGCCGGATCAACGGCGCGCGCGCTTTGTATGCACCATGTGCATCGCTACGCCGGACGGCATGGTGTTGATTGAGACGCGCGGTGAGTTTGAGGGCGTGATTGCTGATGAGCCGCGTGGAACACACGGCTTTGGATACGACCCACACCTTTGGATTCCTGAGCGCGCGATGACCAGCGCGGAGTTGTCGCCTCAGGAAAAAAATGCAATGAGTCATCGTGGACGCGCGGTGCGGCGCTTGGCATATCTCTTGATTCATAAGCGGATTTCCTGGTGACCGACATGCAGCGCGCCTCCACTATTCCGTTGACGATTCTTCCCTTGCCATCGCAGCGATACAGTTGCCATGGCTGCGGAAACTGCTGCCGCGATTTCACAGTGCAGCTGCGTGAGGCGGATTTGGAAAAATTGCGTTCGCAAGATTGGGAACGCACGCTTGGCGATGTCACTGTTGAGTTTCGCGGGCGACAATTTCTTGCGCAGCGCCCTGATGGTGCCTGCGTGTTTCTCTTAGAGGGCGGTAAGTGCCGAATTCATGCGGAATTTGGCCTTGAAGCAAAGCCATTGGCATGCCAATTGTTTCCATTCAACTTTGCGCCGGACGCAGGCGCTGCACACGTTGGCATCAGCTTTGCGTGTGCAAGCGTGTTGGCAAATCAGGGCGCGCCGCTACCGACGCATATGCGAGAAGTGCGGCGTATGGCGGATGCGGTCCCGGAGTTAGCACCGGTTCGAACATTTCTTGATGATGCAACCGAGGCAACGCCGGAGGAACTTCAGTGTGTTGCAGAAGCGCTGGATGGTTGGATGGCGAACAGCGCGGTGCCGTTAGCAGTCCGTATTGATGGATTGGCCTGGCTTGGACAGCAACTCTCTGGTGCGCGATTTAGCAAAGTGCGTGGAGCGCGTTTGCAGGAACTCATGCAGACGCTAGTTCAGGCGCTTCCACAGGAACTTCCGCATCATCCGTTGCAACCTGCAACGCGCGCACAGCGAGCGACACTTCGGCAGGCAGCGTTCTTTCGACTGGAGGATCCCAAGATTGGAGAACTCCGTCGGGTGGGACGAGTGCGTGCGATTGTTGGTCAGTACCTGCGCAGTCGTGCATTTGCGAAGGGTTCCGGAATGATGCCGGCGATGGGTGATCGTTGGCCTTCAGCGGACTTTGCAGCCATTGATCAAGTGCGTTCGCTGACGGATTCGCCGGAGTGGAACGCGTGTGAGGAACTGTTGGTGCGATGGATGCGCGCCACCATCTTGGGTGGTCGCGCGTGGGGCAGCGGCTATTACGGATGGTCAGTTCCTGCAGGAATTCAGGCATTGGCGTTGAATGTTGCCTGCGCGTGTTGGCTTGCGCGCGCGCATGCTGCGGCCGGCCGTCGTGCCGAGCCAGCGCTTGAAGACCTACGCGCGGCGATCGGTCGGGTCGATCGCGCATGTGGTCGTGCGCCGTGGCTTGGTAGCCGTGCAGAAGCAATGCGCATGAGGTTTCTGCGCGTTGATGACGGGCTGCGCCGGGTGGCTGCAGCGGCACTCGTCAACTTGGATTGACGGCGGGCTCGCGTCGACGCATCCGATACCACGAAATCACCAACGGCAACGAGATGAGCCCGAGCGGAATGGTGGTGAACATTTCGCCAAGACTCTCCAGTAGCGCAAGTTGCTTGAATCCGCCATCGGCATGTGAAACATCAATGCCACCACCAGCCATCCAGTTGGCCACCAAGACCGTGGTTGCCTCGCGGAATCCGATGCGTCCAAATGGATTGAGCATGACAGCAATCGCTGCTACCCCAAGCACAGTGACGGTAGCGAAGGAGAGACCAAGCTCAAGAATTTCGGCAGCGCACCACATGCGCACAATCCACAGGAGAACTTCGACGACGCGCAGAATGGTGCCGGTCCAATAGGTGCTCGGCGTGGTGAGCATGCGGGTCCACTCGCCGAAGCGGCGCGTGATGATCGGTAGGTGGGCGAGCCGCTGCAACACGAATCCGCCGATGGCAAGTGCAACAAGTACAAGCGCGGCCCAGCGAAACCCAGGGACCGGGACGATAGCAGTCGCGGCGATGACCGCGCCAAGAGACACCAGCACCACCAGCGTCACCGCAATGAACCATGCGGTGGCCTGCATAAATGTCAGGCGGTTGGCGAGTAGCGCGTAGGCGTACCGCACCGGAATACCCAGGCGTACTGGGAAGAAATTGCTTGTGGCAGTCACGAACGTCAGCCACTGAATCTCCATGAATCCAAGGCGCCGGACTGGCGCCAACACCATCCAGAACAGTGCGCCGTCGATGATCAAACTCACCGCGGTGGTCAGCGCAATGCCGATCACCAGCCACGGGCGTTGGTTCCATGCCGCGCGCACGCTTTCAAGAATCCCGGCACGAGTTGGATCGGCAGCCACGTCGATGGCGCCTTTCACTACCCATGCCACCAATGCCAGACCAACCAGGAATCCCACCGCCTGCATGGCCGCGCGCTTGGGCGCAAGGAACCGTTTCATCATGGCACGGAAGCCAGTCAGTTCGGTGGGCTGCTCGTTCATTGGTGGTTGTTACCTCTGGCGTGCGGTGCGCGAGTACGGAAGCGTTCGCGCAGAATGACCCACAGAGCACGGACGCCGTCCGTCCAGCGGATCTTCTTTCCTTCGGCAAAGGTACGTGGTGAGTATTGCACGGGCACTTCCGCTACGCGGATGTGTGCACGCGCCAGCGCGGCGGCAATCTGCGGTTCAATGCCAAAGCGTTCTTCAGAAAGCCATGGCAGTACCGTGCGCAACACGGGAATTCGGAGCAGTTTGTAGCAGCATTCCATGTCATGCACGCCCAGGCCAGTGGCTTGGTTACTGATCCAGGTGAGTGTGCGGTTGGCAAGGGCGTGCATGTGGCGGTACCCGCTGCGCTCGGTACCGGTTCCCCAGCGATTTCCAAAGACAGCGCCAATGGACGGACCGCTGAGCGCCGCAAGCAGCGCGCGGAAATCAGCGGGGTCGTATTCCAGGTCGGCATCCTGCACCAGCATGGCGTCGCTGTCAGTGGCGCGGGTGAGCACTGCGCTGCATCCAGTCATCAGCGCGGCACCTTTGCCGCGGTTATGCGGATGAACGATGAGTTGCACTGCACCACCCGCACGCGCCGCGCACTGCGCCGTGGCATGTGCGGCCTCTGTGCGGCTGCCATCATCAACCATGATCAGTTGCATGCTCCAGCCGGTGGGCATGGGTGCTTCAAGTACGCGGCGCACAATCTCTCCAAGGGTCGACCCCTCATTGAAGACAGGCATCACCACGTAGAGAATTGGCATGCTCAGAGCAGTCCTGCGCGGCGCGTCAGGATTGCTGCTCCGGCTTACCGAGCGAAGCGCGCATGCTCGTATCAGCCATGATGTTCTGCATCTTGTAGTAGTCCATCAAGCCAAGATTGCCGCTGCGCAGTGCTTCGCTGATGGCCTTTGGAATCTCTGCTTCGGCCAACACCACCAAGGCACGGTTCTTCTCTGCTTCGGCTTGATGTTCCGCTTCCAATGCCACGGCCAGCGCGCGTCGCTGCTCGGCTTGGGCTTGGAATCGCTTGGTGTCAGCCTCGGCCTGCGCGGTCTGCAGATTGGCGCCGATGTTCTCACCGACATCAATATCAGCAATATCAATAGAGAGAATTTCGAACGCGGTGCCGGAGTCAAGACCCTTGGCAAGCACGGTCTTGGAAATCTTGTCGGGGTTCTCCAGAACGCTCTTGTGATCCTCGGCGCTACCGATGGTGGAGATGATGCCTTCGCCGACACGAGCGATGATGGTCTCTTCAGTAGCACCACCGACGAGTCGTGCAATGTTGGTTCGCACGGTGACGCGGGCGCGTGCCTTCAACTGGATGCCGTCCTTTGCCACGGCATCAATCGTCTGGCGACCCGACTGCACACTTGGGCAATCGATCACCTTTGGGTCAACGCTGGTCTTGACAGCGTCAAGAATGTCTCGACCCGCCAAGTCAATGGCAGTGGCGCGGTCCCACGGCAGGTCGATCTTGGCCTTGTCTGCGGCGATCATCGCGCGCACGACGCGCTCAATGTTTCCGCCGGCAAGGAAGTGACTTTCCAGTTGATCTGAATCGATGTCCAGACCGGCCTTCTTGGCGGAGATGCGGTTGAAGACGATCTCGGTGGGCGAAACCTTGCGCAGGCGCATCATCACCAGTTTCAGCAGGCTGACCGGCGCTCCGGAGAGCCATGCCTGCACCGCGAGCTGGATGTATTGGCTGATGACGATCAGTATCACGAAACCGATCAGTCCCACGATGGCCAACACCACCCAGAAGATGATGTTGAAGCTGGCGCTGGTAGCCGGGGCGACCTGGGCGAGCAAATTGAATCCGTTGCGAAGTGCGGGTTCCGTAGTCATGCACGGATCTTAGCCGCTCGCTCGCACCACCACGCGGTCACCGGTTGATTCTACCACCGTCACCACTGCCCCAACGTCGATCATGCCCATTTCTGCAGCAGCTTCCATGCGCAGGTCACCGAAACGGACAAACCCGATCGGCCGAAGCGGCGTGAGTGCCACGCCCTCGGTTCCCACGGCTACTTGGCCGGCAGCGACCTTCGTTGGTTGCACGCCTTCCGAATCGGCGTCAGTATTTCCAAGCACCATCCGGCGCGCGATCGGCGTGCGCGTCCATAATTTGAATCCGAGCACCACTGCAAACGGCGCTCCCGCGGAATAGGCGAGGAGCGCCGCGAAGCCCCACAACATGCCGTGCATGAAGAATGCAATGATTGATGCCACCAGGCAACTTGCAGTAGCGACTGCCAGCACACCGCCGGTTGGAACAAAGAGCTCCAACAAACCCAACACCACCGCCACGGCGAGGAGTATGAATCCTGCAGCGATCCACACGGAGGAATCGCCGGTGGCAGTGTCAGCCAACAGAGTCATGGACGCGTAGGAGGTCATTCGTTGATTTGTTCCACATCAAGAGCGTACGGGGTGGAGCGCACCACCACGATCCGCGCGCCGGATGCGATGATCGGGCCGATGGCCTGCACATCCATGAGTACGCCATTGAAATCAGCCTTTCCGACGGGGCGCAGTGGCGAAACAGCGATTCCTTGCGCGCCGACCGGTACCGTCCCCGATGCGGGCGTCGTTGTGGATGGTCCTGAACCACCCGTGGTCGTTACAAGGATCGCTCCATGCAGGAGGCGTGACTGTGGCAGAACGCGCAACAGCGCCCATGCGACACCGATCGCCAGAATGCCGCCACCAGCGACGATGCCGATCGCCGTGGCCAGGTCATCGCGACCTTCAGGTGTGGAGAGCGGCGCATCAAGGAAGCCCACCACCAGCCCCACCAATATGCACGCGCCGCCAAGGAACCCGACGATCCCTACCCCGGGAATCAGGAAGATCTCTATCAATACCAGTGCGATACCCAAGACCACGATCAGTAAAGGCCACCAACTGGTAACGCCCGCAAATGCCGGCGCGCCAACCAAGAGCGCCAATGCCAAGGCCGCGGCTGCTCCAAACCAGCCGATCCCGGGAGCGGCAATCTCAATCAGGAATCCGCCCAGTAGCACCACCACCAAGATCAGGCGCACTGGCCAACTGGTGAGGAATCGCACCAGTGCATCGCCGACGTTTTCGTCGAGTCGTTGCAGCGCTGTTGCGCCGAAGTATGAGGAAAGCTCAGCGTCGGTTCCAATTTCCCGATCCGCAAGTCCGAAGGCGATCGCTTCCGGTGCGTACGTCACCAGGAGTTCTTCCGCGCCGTCGACCTGTGCCACCACGCGCCACTCCTGGGCCGTTGCCGCAGTGAGTCGCTCGCGCACCGGCGGGCGCGTCTGCTGGTCTTCCACCATCACATCGCGCTCCTCAGCGGTGCGTGGACCGTCATCGTTGCGGCGCCGCAGTGATAGATCAACGAACGGAATGGCAGCCGCACCAGCGGCAATAGCGTCCCGTTGTGTGCCCGCGCTTCGCATGGTGGGGGGATCGGTCCCGAAGGCCTCGCGATACTCCGGGCGCCCAACAAAGATGCGCGCGTTGCCGTTTGCATCCGGATTGACTCGCTCCAAGAGCCACACCTCATCGGGCGCACTGACGAACGCGCGCACAAGATTTTCGTCGTAGCCGCGCCGGCGTGCGCTGTCGACCACTTCAGCCAGCACAGGGGCTTCCATCTTGGCCCGTTCGGCGGTTGGCAATGGCTGTAATCCCATACCGGGAAGTACCGCAATCGGGGCAGCGTCGCCGAATGCAGCGCCCGGCGAAACGATGATGCCGCGACAGGCAAGCGCGATGATCGCGCCAGCGCTGTAGGCCTTTGGATGTACCCACGCCCAGACCGGGAGCGGCGCGCGATCTTTCAGAAAGAGGCACAACTCAAGCGTGGCGTACATGTCGCCACCGGGTGTGTCGATCTCCAGCACGGCAGCATCGAACCCATTGGCCGATGCTTCAGCGATGCGCCGCTCGACGCTACTCCGCGTCACAGCGTCGATCTCACCGCGCACGGTGATCACGGCAAGCCGCGTTGCCTGTCGCCATGCCGGGACAGCAACCGCGTCGCCGGGCGCCTGGGCCCGGGCCGCCGTCGTGAGCAATGCGGCGAGCATCACCATCGTTGCAGCGATGAACCGTCGGTGAATTGCTTCCCCTGAGTGTTGCATGAGATTGGTAAAGGATATCCCGCCCAAAAAGCACCGCGGCCGGCGTTGCGTGCCGGCCGCGGGAAAGGTCACTTTCAGTTCAACAATCAGTCCCAGGTAACGAAATCTGAGCCGCTGAAGATATCCAACGTGGTGGTTCCAGTGGAGGTGGTGTTGGACGAGGTCTTCTGGATCCAGAGGACGCTGTCAACGTTCTTCTTACCACCGGTCTGGCAGCCCGTGTCATTCTTAAAGATGTTGTCCTGCGACAGGGTGTTGATCACCAAGTCTGCTGGTCCACCGGTGCAGGCTGCCTGCAGGAGTGGCTTTACATTTTCTGGGTACGAGGTACGCCCGTACTCAACGTGGTTGTCGTTGTAACCGATGTTGCCGTCCCACTCCTTGGTACCGCCGTGAATCAGCAGCGTCTTGGAGTTGGTGTAGTCATCGCCAGTCACTGCGCCAGCCTTGGGGCCGCGGTTGCCGAGGATGGCGAACCGGGAATTGCCGGTGTTCTTCCACTCCGTCTTACGACGCGAAGTTGGGTCGAGCGGCATGGTGGAGTACGAGGTGTTGCTCTGAATGAGCAGGTCGGCCTTGAAGCCCGTTCCCGCTCCTGGATCCCAATAGACATCATTGGCGGGCTTGATCATGTTCATGTTGTACGTGGCGCAGGGAATCACCTTGGCGTTGATTTCTGCGGGCGAAACCATGATCTGGGCATTGACGTATCCACGGCCGAGCATCGATCCGTGCAGGTTGGCGTGATTGTTCTGAATCTCGTCGATGTCGCCACGGCCGGGCACTGCGCCGACGCGGTTGATTTCGCCTGGCAGCGGCAGGACGCCCTGTGAATCGTTGGCGGCGGTGAGCCAACCTTGGTGAATCTGCTTGACCTGTGTTCCGTCCTTCACCTGGCGTGCCGTGGCGCGAGCCTTGGCAAGTGCCGGGAGCAGGAGGCCCAGGAGCAGTGCGATGATCGCCATCACGACGAGCAGTTCGACGAGGGTGAATCCCTTGTTTTTGTTGCGGTTCTTCATGTGAGTATTTCTCATGTCAGGGGGTGAATGATTGAAATGCGAGTGGAGACGAGTTACTGATTGTCAAGCCTGTCCCACGCGGGGATGGCAATCCACTTGGTGGAGGCGTTGGGGTGGATTCCGAGCATGGTGTCTCCACCGGCCCATGGCTGTGGTGCATTGCTCGCGTTCACGTCAACGCATCCGTTGCCGGTGAACTCGGCCGGAGCGGTTCCGCCGCACGCAAAGAGGTTGTCCTTGGTGAGGTTGCCGCCGTTGTAGGTGCCGCACTCATAGAAGACGCCGTCGGGGCGGAAGGTTTCCACGAACTCCATGTGCGTGTCACCAAAGCAGACGTTGCCTTCCCAGCTCTTCTGTGGTCCGTGCAGGCGCAGGGTTGGGCTCTGCTCGTATTCGTCACCAGTCACAACGCCGTTCTTGCAGCCGCGGGTGGACATGTGCGGGCGCGCGGAATCGAGGTTGTTACGCCAGTGCTGCGACTTGCGCAGTCCGCACAGGAGCAGGTGAGCAAACGACGTGTGGCACTCATTGGTGCCGACAGCGCCGTCAATCTTCGCCTGCATGTTGGGGTCCCAATAGCTGTCGGCTGCGGGGCGGTATGCGGCATAGTTGTAGTTGGTGTACGCCTTAACGATCGGGTTGATCTCGGTGGCGCCGTACAGGATGTCGGTGTTGAAGAGCTGCTGCGCAACGCACGCCGAGAACAAATTCTGCGTCCGGTTCTGCGCGAAGTCCTCTTCGCCTTCGCCGGGGAGCTGCTGGCCGCCGTAGGCCAGGCGATTAATAAGGCCCGGGGTAGGCATCTTGCCGCCCTTGGTCTCGTTGGCACGACCAACCATGGCGGTGTGGACCTGCTTGATCTGGTTGGAGTCCTTGACGGTCTTGGCGGTCTGCTGCGCCTTGGCCAAGGCCGGGAGCAAGAGACCAACGAGCAGGGCGATGATGGCCACGACCACCAGCAACTCGACGAGCGTAAATGCGCGCTTCTTCATGTTCAGTAACTCCTAAGAGACGATTCGGAGAGAACAACGACTTCAATACCCAACTGCTCGCACGCGCGAGCACTGATGCCGACGAGGCATCTGCAATGCAGGTTCAGAATGCGCATTGGAGCGATCGCCTGAGCTCAGGCCGCCGAACGTTGGAATCGCGGTGAGGCGATCAACAACGTGTGGGCGTTCCGCCACGCGATCGCAATGCGATCGTTGGGCGGGGGTGGCTCAGGCGTCTGGGGATGCCGTGTCAGTCCGGCGATGCGGGGCACCTCTCATGCGGCGCAGGTATGGCATCAGTTCATGTTCCGTAAAGTCCGCACGTGATGTGGTGGACCGTTCTGCCGAGCAGAACGCGGGGGATGCCGCAGTCGAGAGGTGAGCGCTTTGGGCTCCAGGCGCGTCGGGATGTCGAGCAGGCGGGGCAATCGCTCCGTCTGTCCAAGAGGAAGATACGGCGCAGGGGCTCAGAGTGTTGGCATGTCGTTCATGTGAATCTGCAGAATTTTGATTTCCGTAGTTCCAATAAGCGCCCGCGCGCGCCGAGCGGTTCCCTCATTAGGATGCCCATATGACCTTTGAACAGCAACTCGCCGCCCTCGGACTAACTCTGCCCGCTGCCCCGAAACCAGTCGCGGCCTACATCCCGGCCGTTCGCACCGGGAATCTGATCTATGTGTCTGGGCAGCTTCCAATGAAGGACGGCCAGTTGATGGCCACCGGACCGGTCCCTTCGGTGTGCTCGTTCGAGGCGGCACAGGCGGCGGCGCGGCAGTGCGTGCTGAATGGGCTCGCCGTCATTGGCGACCAGATCGGCGGCGACTTTTCGCGCGTGGTGCGGATCGTGCGGGTGGGGGTGTTCGTGCAATCGGACAACGGTTGGACCGATCAGCCGAAGGTGGCGAACGGTGGCAGCGAACTCCTGCAGCAACTCTTTGGCGAGTCGGGCCGACATGCGCGCGCCGCGGTCGGCACCAACGCGCTGCCACTCGGCGCGAGCGTGGAGATTGAGTTGCTCGTTGAGGTGCGATAGGCCGCGGTAGCCATCCAGCGCCGTGGCGCCTTCCGATTACTTTCCGCCGCGCAAGGTCAGTGCCAGAAGCAGCAGATTGCCAATCACGCTCACTGCCAGCAGTCCGAGCACAATGATGCCTACTGGTGTTGACCATGGGCTTGGCGCGCGCGGCATGGAAGCGATGGCCACCTCATCGGTTCCGTTGGCTCCCAATGAATCCATGCCAGAGATGGGGCTATCGATTTTGGGTCGTGCGTGCACTGGAGCATCGCCCGCAGCCACTAAGTCAAGATCTTCAATGAGGTCGGTCGCGGAGTGATACCGTTCGCGTTGATCCTTCGCCATCATCATTTCAATGATCATGGAAAGGCCGCCGGAAAGATTGGGTGCAATCTGGTCGGGTGGAATCAGTGGATCCCGCAGGTGTTTCTGCATCACGTCCTTCGGCGCGGTGCCGTCGAACGGAACGCGACCCGTGACCATGTGGTACAGCGTGGCGCCGAGACCGTAAATGTCGGTGGCTGGCGTTACATCGCGCGCGCGGATCTGCTCCGGCGAGATGTAATAAGGAGTGCCGAAGATTTTGCCTTTTTCCTCGGTAATTGCGGCGGAATCATCACCCGCCCGCGCCAAGCCGAGGTCGGCCAGTTTCACTACGCCGGCCTTGTTGATCATGAGATTCTTTGGTTTCACATCGCGGTGAATGAATCCCTTGGCGTGCGCGTGTTTCAGCGCACTGGCTGCTTGTCTTGCAATGTGAATCGCTTCCATTTCTGGGATGCGACGCTTGACAGTGATGCGGTCGAACACGGTGTCGCCGTCGATGTATTCCATGACAAAGAAGTACTCGCCACCCGGCGCGCGTCCAACGTCGTACGCGGCCACAATATTCGGATCGTTGAGCTTGGCCGCCGCTTTGCCCTCTTTATAGAAGCGGTCGATGTACTGCGCATCCGAAGCAAATTTCTTGGGAAGCAGTTTGATGGCCACCAGTCGATCAAGGCTGAGCTGCTTGGCCAACACCACGGTGCCCATGGCGCCCGCGCCGAGCTTCTTCATCACCTCATATCCGGGGATGGACAGCGCAGCGGTGACGGCGGGGCCAGCCATGCTTGAGCCGGACTTCGACGACGGGTCACTTTCCTCGCCGATCCAACCACGGAGTGTTTCAATCTGCTCAGCAGTGAGTACGCCGCGGCCAGTAAAGACCCGAACAAATTGGGCGGCGCGTTCTTCCTTGGGAATTTGCTTGAGCACCTCGAAGGCGGCGAGCACTTGGTCGCGGGTTGCTAAACCGCGCTCGACGGCGGCACGACCGATGAGCGTCTCAATGGAATGCCGGGCATTTGCACCGGACATGGTGGTGCCGAGGCGGGCGCGTTCCGCAGGATCCGGGGTGCTGGCTGGCTTGGGGCGGGAGTCGGACATCGTCAAACAGTTCGCGTGCGCTGCAGTGGGGTTGCTGACGGGGTTCCAACTATACTTGTATTTCCTTGCACGCCGCGCAGCGTCGAACTATGCACCCACTCGACGACACTGCCATGGCGGACGGAATGGCTGTTTCCAACGTTATTTTGGCGAGCGGGTCACCGCGTCGCCGCGAGCTGCTCGCTGCTGCGGGTGTTGCATTTCTGGTGATGATTCCGGCAATTGATGACGCCGATGCCCCTGCCGACGGCCGTGATCCGGAACGATTCGTCATGAGTTTGGCGTGGTTTAAGGCACGACAGGTACTTGCAGACGCGGCAGCCCGATTCGCAAGCGACGGCCCGCGTTGGATACTTGCCGCAGACACCATGTGCGTTGCTGGCGGAGCGGTGATCGGCAAGCCAGCTGATGCTCAGGAAGCAGCGCGGATGGTGCGGGGATTTGTTGGTGCCACGCACGATGTCGTCACCGGCATATGTGTGCTTGATCGGCGCACAGGTGCTCGACGGATTTTTTCGGACACGGCGCGCGTCACGCTTGGTGACCTCTCTGCTGCGGCGATCGCTGACTACGCGGCAGGTGGTGCTTGGCGCGGCAAGGCAGGCGGTTACAACTACGCTGAGCGCTTGGAAGCTGGCTGGCCACTGCAGTGTGTCGGCGACCCAGAAACAGTCATGGGTCTGCCAATACGTTTGGTCCTGCCGGCACTTGGAATGCGAGGCGCGTCATGAGTGAATCAACCCGTCCCGGCGACAGTGCCGGAGTGTCCGTTGCGGCAGCGACTGGACCGCTGCATCCGGTGCTTGCGCCGTTGGCGCATGTGGCGGCATTTGCTTATGGAATGGGGGTTCGTGCTCGCAATTCACTGTGGGATGCGAACATCCGAAAGCCGACATCCGTTGGAATTCCCGTGATCAGTGTTGGCAATGTTTCCGTGGGCGGCACGGGAAAGACTCCGTTTGTTCGATGGTGTGTCGAGGCGTTGCAGGCGTCCGGTCATCATCCGGTGATTGCACTGCGCGGCTACGGCGCGCGTGATGGAGTATCGGATGAAGCTGAAGAGTTCCGCGCCATGCTCCCTGGAGTTCCAGTGGCGGTTGGTGCGGATCGCGTGGCATCCATAGCGCGTGCGCGCGCAGCAGACCCACGTGTTGATTGCGCGGTACTTGATGACGCATTTCAGCATCGACAGATTGCTCGCGACTTAGACATTGTGCTTGTGGATGCTGGAAGACCCGCGATCAACGGCGCGCTCTTGCCTGCGGGTTGGCTCCGAGAGCCAGCGTGCGCGCTGCGCCGGGCCAGCATGGTGATTGTGACGCGCGCCACGTGTATCGATCCCAGCCTTGCAGCGCAGATCGAGCGTTTGCATGGCGCGCCGCCTGCGGCGTGGACGCGTCATGCGTGGACGCGGGTGGAGCGCTTTGGCGCTGGCGGTCGGGATATGCCGTTGGCAGCGCTTGATGGCGCGCACTTGGTGGTGGCGACGGCGCTCGCGCGTCCGGAGGCGTTCGTTGCCGATGTGGCAGCACATGGCGGACGCATCGCGGGCGATTTCCGGTTTCGTGACCATCACGCATTTTCTATTCAGGATGTTGAGACGATCGCGGCGCGGGCCCGCGCCAAGGGCGCGGCCGTCATTTGCTCGGGGAAGGATTGGGCCAAGCTGTCTCGGTTGGTTCACGAGCCGAAGGGGGTGGAATGGCTGGTTGTTCGAGCAGGAATGGCATATTTGGGTGGCGAAGCCGCTGTCCGGGCAGCGATTTCGGTGGCTGCAACCGCTCCAGAATGCCAATAACCATTGCAATTCGGTGGATATGTGGGGGATAAGGTTGTCAACTGAGTTCCTGCACAACCCCTTAATCTGCGGACACTTGCGCCCGATAGCGTCTTGACTCAACGTGCCATCCGGCGCATACTGCGCTCGCTCGTTGGGCGGTGAAGCCCCGAGACCGCACATCAAGAGGAGCCACCCGATGTCCACTGTCACCAAGAAAGAACTGATTGAACGGCTTGCCGAACAGTCTGGGCTCAAGCGACAAGATGTGCGTCAAGTGGTTCAGGGATTTCTTGATGAAGTCATCAATGAGCTCGGCAAGGGTAATCGGCTTGAATTCCGCGACTTTGGCATCTTTGATGTGCGCGAGCGTGCCGAGCGCGTGGCGCAAAATCCAAAGACCCTTGAGCGCGTGATGGTGCCTGCTAAGCGCACTGCACGCTTCCGCGTGGGGCGATTGATGAAACAATGCGTCGACCAAGAGTCGACCGTTCAAGTGCTCGTTGGTAGCGCATCCGGAGCCGAGTAATCCGACGCGCACCGCGCGTTCAAACGCGCATCTGAGGAGCAGCACGCATGGAAGATCAGTCAGGTTTCAACGGTCGCCCTGGCGATCGTTCCTCTCGTCGCCGCGACGCGGTACGCAGAACGGTTTCCGATCCCACCGAGGTAGCTCGGCTGTTCTCAGCATTGCCGCCGGCCGCGCCGGAAGCGGAGATGAGTTTGTTGGGGGCAATGATCGTCGATCCAAAGATGATCGCTGATGTGATTGGAATTGTCAGCCAGCCAGATGACTTTGCCAAGGGTGGACACGGCACGATTTTCCAACACATGGTGGCGCTGTACGACGCGACGGCGACCATGGAAATCGTCTCACTGGTGCAACGACTCAAGGACCATGGTGTTCTTGATGATGTTGGCGGTGCGGCGTACCTGATGGACTTGGCCGAAGGTGTTGCTACCGCCGCCAATGCAGCGGAATACGCGCGCATTGTTCGCGAGAAGGCCACGCTGCGCGAACTGATTCGCGCTGCCGGGGAAATTTTGGTTGATGCACATCAATCACGGCAAGATCCGGTCATCACGCTTGGTGAAGCAGAGTCACGCATCTTTGCGATCGCGCAGCGCCGTGAAGCGCGTGCCGCGTCCACTTTGCGCGAATTGTTAGATGAAACCATCCGGACGCTTGAGCAGAATGAAGGCAAGCACGTGACGGGTGTGCCCACCGGTTTCGATGAACTTGATGAGATGCTCAGTGGCCTGCAGCGCGGCGAGATGATCATCTTGGCGGCGCGCCCGTCGATGGGTAAGACCGCATTTGCCCTCAACATGGCGGAGAACATGGCGGCTGCTTCGAATGGAGTGGCATTCTTCAGTTTGGAAATGGGCAAGCAGCAGCTCGTGCAGCGCATCTTGTGCGCGAAGGGTGGCGTGGACGGACAGAAACTCCGTAAAAACATGCTGTCTCGCGAGGAGTGGCGGCGCATCATGGGTGCGTGCGAAGGCCTGAAGAATTCGCCAATTTTCATTGATGACACGCCCGGTTTGACGCTCCTACAGATGCGCTCCAAGGCGCGGCGCATGAAGGAGAAGCATGGCATCGGCGCGGTGGTGATCGACTACCTGCAGTTGATGAGTTCTGGCACGCGCGTGGAGAGTCGCCAGGTGGAAGTGAGTGAAATCTCTCGTGGCGTCAAGGCCATGGCGCGCGAACTTGACGTTCCGGTGGTCTGCCTGAGCCAGCTCAACCGTCAAGCGGAAGGCCGCGAGGGTCATCGGCCGCGTATGAGCGATCTCCGTGAATCAGGATCCATTGAGCAGGATGCGGACGTGGTGATGATGTTGCACCGCGAGGCCTATTACCACAAGCAGGATCCCAACTGGGTGGAAGCCAATCAGGCGAAAGCCAATGTTGCGGAGGTGATTGTTGCCAAGCAGCGAAACGGTCCAACTGGAACCGTGGAACTCCTGTGGGACAGCAGTTCCACAGCATTCCGCAACTTGGTGCAACATGGATCGGCGCGTGGTGTTGAGTATGCGGGTCGTTCGGACGGCGGCGCGGACTATGGAGACATGCCCGGGTGACCGAGGCCGATGCAAGGGAGCGGCGGGGAGCGCGTTCATCCACGGCAATGCCAGATGATGGTCCAGTATCAGCAGCGGTTCTTGCCCGTGCTGCGGGTGGCGACGATGCGGCATGGCGGATCTTGGTGGGCGAATACTCGGGCCGCGTGTACGGCTTGCTGCGCTCGCAGGGGGCTGATCCAGAACTCGCCGAAGAGATCACCCAGTCCGTGTTTTGCACGATTGCAGCCAAATTGGTTGATTACGTTGAGGGCGGGCGCTTTGAGAGTTGGCTGTTTCGGATAGCCATGAATCGCCTGCGCGACGACGCCCGGCGCAAGCGCCGCCACGCGAAGTCGGCAGGGGCAAACGAGGTGCTCGAGGGCCTTGCGGGCGCCGCTCCGGATCCGAACGCCGGTCGGGCCGGGGTCGAGGAAATCGGGGCGCTCCGAGCCGCCGTGGAGCGGCTTTCCGCATCCGACCGAGAAGTGATTGACCTCCGCCATGTCGGGGGGATGAGCTTCAAGGAGATGGCTTTACACCTTGGGGAACCGCTTGGAACCTTGCTCGCCCGGCATCACCGGGCGCTGGCAAAATTGCGCGGATTCTTGGAGGGCACGGCGGCTGAGGCGGGTCGAACCCCGGAGGGTCGACCATGAATGGGGTACAGGCAGTGATTTACCGGATTATCCGACCCGCGGGACTTCCCGCAGTGCAATGCGCGCCGGGTGGCGGGCGTTCGATAGGAGGAACAAGCAATGAGTGACATCCACAACGATTCCCATGACCGCCATGATCGCCATGATCGGTCTGACCTGCATGATCAGCATGGCCTCCCCGCTGACGACGCGCTGAACGCCATCGCCACTCGTCTGGACTTGTCGGCCGCTTCCTACGCTGCGGAGCGTCCGGGGCTGGCTGATCGAGTCTTTGCGCGCAGTGTCACGGAATTGCATGCGGAACAGTTGCCCGCAACGCTGGCATTTGTCGGTGCACGAACGCGTCGTTGGGTGTTGGCTGCTGCAGCGATCGTGATGTTGGCTGGATCAGTGGCAATCTTTGTCTTTGGTGGTACGCCGCCGCGCGCGTCCAACATCATGACGGTGCGCGCTGTTGAACTCACGCCGATGAGTGGATCAGAGGCGCTTCTGGTGGCGTTCATTGATAGCGACACCGCGCTTGGTGCCACTGATGGAGGGAGCGCATTCGATGCGAGTGCCATCGGATTGACGACCGGGCGCTCAGTAGATGATGTCACTGTTGAATTGGATGAGTTGCTTGCCGCCGGAGGTAAGCGATGAGTGGCGTCATGTTGACGCGGAGCAATGCGTGCAATCCGCGCGGATCAGTGGTAACTATCGCCGCGTGCTGCGCAGCGTTGGTGTTCGGCATGATGTCTTGGGCGGATGACAGCGTGAGTGCCGCGAAGGATGACGCAGTGCAGAAGCAGCCAAGTGAGCCACGACGTGGCGATGCCATGCGGTGGCGCCCCGATGGTCCGATGCCCCAGGAAATGATTGACCGCGTGATTGCCGTGGCACGCGATGTTTCGCCCGAGCTTGCCACACAGTTGGCCGAGCAATGCACCAAGTCGCCCGATGAAATGTCGCAAGCGATGCGGCAGAGTGCTCGTCGGTTGGTGGCGTTGGCAGTTCTAAAGGAACGCAACCCGGACCTCTATGCCATTCGCGTGGAAGATGTGCGTTTGCAACTGGAGTTGCGCACGCTTGGTGATGCATACCGCGCCGCTCAAACGGCGGGCGATGCGACCAAGACTGCGGCGCTCGGTGTGCAGATTGCCGCAAAGGTTCGTGCGCAGGTGGATATCGATCTCAAAGCGCGCGCCCAAGAGTTGGTGGCCCTTGATGAGCAGATGAAGGCCATGCGTGATGATTTGGTGAAAGAGCAGCGCAACACCGACGCCCGGGTTGCTGAGCGCACGGACGCTGTGAAGAATGGCCAGCCGATTCAAGAACGTGGGATGTTTGGGGAGGGTGGCTCCGGTGGTCCCGGCGGTGAACGCCGTGGCAAGCCGCGTCCGGAGCAACCCGCTGCCGCAAAGCCCTGAAATTCGTAGACTGCAAGGGTGGAACTTTCACAGCGTCGTTGGGCTCGCGTTGGTTGGTGGACCCTCGCGTTCGTGGTGGGGCTGTGTGTTTTTGCGGCACCATGGAGTTTCGGTTCCGTGCGTGTCGGGAAAATTGACGCTCCGCGCTATGCGGCCTCCAACCTGGAATTGAATTTGTTGCCGCCGTCCTGGCATTCATTGCCGGCCGATGATGCAGCTCGCATTGAGCGCGTCGCGGCAAGCACGGCGTACGTGCCGGGGCGAGTCCTTGGCACCGATGCACTTGGCCGTGACGTGCTAGCGCGCGTCTTGGCGGGTGGAATCTTTAGTATGGCGATCGGTCTGTCCGCGGCGGCAGTGGCGGTCGTGATCGGCACGCTGTGGGGTTCGCTGGCAGGATTTGCGGGCGGGCGGTCCGATGCAATGCTGATGCGGACGGTGGATGTTCTGTACGGGCTGCCTTCGATCTTGCTCGTGGTGCTTCTGGCGGTTGCCGTCGATGGGATTGTCAACCGTGTCGGCACCACACTTTCACCCGGGGCTTCGCAATTGGTGTCGTTGGCAGTGCTGTTAGTGGCGATCGGTGGAACCAGCTGGCTGACCATGTCACGGGTGATTCGCGGGCAAGTCTTGAGCCTGCGCGCGCAGCCATTTATGGAGTCGTGCCGCGCGGTGGGCGTTCCGCCGCTTCGGCAATTCCGCGTGCATATCTTGCCAAATTTAGTCGGTTCAATGGTGGTGTATGCCACGTTGACCGTGCCCTCGGCGATCCTGAGCGAGAGCTTCCTGAGTTTCCTTGGTATCGGCGTGCGCGAGCCGGTGCCGAGTTGGGGCAACCTGGCAAGCGCTGGGCTTTCGGAGGTCAATCTCGTCACCAGCCGTTGGTGGCTGCTCGCGGCGCCGTGTGCGCTGATCGCGCTGACTTTGGTGGCGCTGAATTTCATCGGCGACTCGCTGCGGGCGCGCTTTGACCCAACCGCTACGCGTTCGCGTTGGTGAGTATGCGTCAATAATGTGTGATTGCGCGTGCATGGTGGGGCATGACCGCACGGTCGAACCTGCAGCAGTTCCGCTACGCTGCGCGGTCTCAGAGGTAATCCATGCAGAATCGATTCGGAATCAAAGACTTCGTGTTTCTGGTTGTGCTCCTTGCAACGCTCGGAAGCGTCTGGCTTTCCATGGTGCAGAAGACGCGGATGGAACTTGCCCAACAGGGCATGTCCGCGAAGCTCGCGGATATTGAGCAGCAGGTGGCGCAGGTCAACCGCAAGCTGGAGTCCGGCGCTGGCGTTGCGCGCGGCGCGACGGCGGCATCGGCTGCATCGGCGGCCGTTGCCACTGACCAGACTTGGGCGCGTCCAGGTGTCAAGGTAGAGCACTGGGCCGTGCCGCATTGCGCTATTGATCCGTCCACCATTCCTGGTTTCGGCACGGGCGGCGAGTTCACCGAGTTGTTTGAGGCGCAGCCGGCCAAGTTGACGCCGTACATCTCCAGCGACGTCTATTCAACGCGCGTCCTCGACCGCGTGTGCCAGAGCCTCAGTAGTTTCGACCCGAAGACGCTGCGATTGGTTGGCGCGCTTGCGGATGGTTGGCAGATTGATCCTGATGGTCTGTGGATTCGTGCGCACATCAATCCGCGCGCACGCTTTAGCGACGGTACACCGGTGACCTCGGAGGACATTCGTTGGACCTACATGGACTTCATCAATAATCCGCTCATTGAGGCGGAGCGCACTCGCAGCACGCAGGACAACCTCAAGGAGGTGAAGGTGGTGGACGGTCTCACCGTCGACTTCATCTTTAAGGAGGCGTTCTTCACGAACATTCTGATCGCGCTTGGCGATCCGATTTTGCCCAAGCATTACTACGCAAAGTTTGAGCCATCGCAGATCAATCAGGGCACGGGCATGACCATGGGTTCTGGCCCGTTCCGCTTGTCAAAGTTGCCATCGGGTCCGGAAGAACTTTCGAATCAGTGGACGCCCGGCGAAGAAGTGGTGTTGGTACGCAACGAGCAGTATTGGGCTGAGAAGCCTGCGCTGGAGCGCCTGCGTTTCAAGAGCATCAAGGATGACCTTGGTCGATTGGTGGCATACCGCAACGGCGAGGGATCGATGATGTTGCCGACATCGCCGCAGTACAACAAGGTTCTCAAGGAGGAACCGGAGTTTGAGAAATCAAACTACGCGCTCAAGTGGACCAACATGCGCTGCGGTTACAGCTTCATTGCGTGGCAGTGCGGGCCGCGCTCGGGCAAGAATTTGACGCCATTTGCTGACAAGCGCGTGCGCCAAGCGATGACCATGTTGCTTGACCGCGAGCGCATGATTCGTGATATCTGGGACGGGATTGGGATTGTTTCCAAGGG
>Ga0247832_1000580_pt1 | contig 74137 bp, 70 predicted proteins | sample LaCruzMarch2015__10_FD_192407 | JGI IMG/M metagenome (GOLD analysis project Ga0247832, IMG submission 192407) | Freshwater microbial communities from meromictic Lake La Cruz, Castile-La Mancha, Spain - LaCruzMarch2015_4m | ecosystem: Environmental > Aquatic > Freshwater > Lake | place: Spain... | reverse complement strand
TTGTTCACGATGCCCATGGCTTCGTGGTACTCCGCCACCGTGGGGATGTGGCCCAGCTTGGACGCAATGGCTGCCAACTCGGCACTGGCCAAGAACACGTTGGTGTTCTTGCCCAAGCGGTTGGGGAAGTTGCGGGTGCTGGTAGACACCACCGTGGCGCCTTCGCGCACCTGGGCCTGGTTGCCCATGCACAGCGAGCAGCCAGGCATTTCCGTGCGGGCACCGGCGGCGCCGAAGTTGGCGTAATGGCCTTCTTTGATCAACTCGCTCTCGTCCATCTTGGTGGGCGGTGCGACCCACAGCTTGACCGGGATGTCGCGGCTGCCGCCGAGCAGCTTGGCCGCCGCGCGGAAGTGGCCAATATTGGTCATGCAACTGCCGATGAAGGCTTCGTCGATCTTGGTGCCGGCCACGTCGGACAAAAACTTGGCGTCGTCCGGGTCGTTGGGGCAGCACAGGATCGGCTCTTTGATCTCGTTCATGTCGATCTCGATGACGTGTGCGTATTCGGCGTCTTTGTCGGCTTCGAGCAGGTTGGGCGCGGCCAGCCAGGCTTCGACTTTCTCGATGCGGCGCGCCAGCGTGCGGGCGTCGGCATAACCGTCGGCGATCATGTTTTTCATGAGCACCACGTTGGATTTGAGGTATTCCTCGACCGGCTCTTTGTTCAACTTGATGGTGCAACCGGCGGCCGAGCGCTCGGCGGACGCGTCGGACAACTCAAACGCTTGCTCGACCTTGAGGTTGGGCAGGCCTTCGATTTCCAGGATGCGGCCCGAGAACTCGTTGATCTTGCCGGACTTGGCCACGGTGAGCAGGCCCTGCTTGATGCCGTACAGCGGAATGGCGTGCACCAAATCACGCAAGGTCACGCCGGGCTGCATCTCGCCTTTGAAGCGCACCAAGATGGATTCGGGCATGTCCAAAGGCATCACGCCCGTGGCCGCGCCAAACGCCACCAAACCCGAACCTGCGGGGAAGGAAATGCCGATGGGGAAACGGGTGTGCGAGTCACCGCCGGTGCCCACGGTGTCGGGCAACAACAAACGGTTGAGCCAACTGTGGATCACGCCATCGCCGGGGCGCAGTGACACGCCGCCACGGTTGCTGATGAAAGCGGGCAGTTCGCGGTGGGTTTTGACGTCCACCGACTTGGGGTAAGCCGCGGTGTGACAAAACGATTGCATGACCATGTCGGCCGAGAAGCCGAGGCATGCCAGGTCTTTCAACTCGTCGCGGGTCATCGGGCCGGTGGTGTCTTGCGAGCCCACGGTGGTCATCTTGGGTTCGCAGTAGGTACCGGGGCGCACGCCCTGGCCTTCAGGCAAACCGACCGCACGACCAACCATCTTTTGGGCCAAGGTGAAGCCAGCTTGGGTCGACGCGGGCACGGTGGGCAGGCGGAACACGGTGGACGCGGGCAAACCCAGGAACTCACGCGCCTTGGCGGTCAAGCTGCGGCCGATGATCAGGTTGATGCGGCCGCCAGCGCGCACTTCGTCAAACAACACATCGCTCTTGAGCTGGAAGGTGGTGACGGTTTCACCATGGCGCACGATCTTGCCGTCGTAGGGCAATACGTCCACCACGTCGCCCATGTTCAGTCCGCTCACATCGACTTCGATGGGCAAAGCGCCCGAGTCTTCTTGGGTGTTGAAAAAGATGGGGGCGATCTTGCCACCCAAGGTCACGCCGCCAAAACGCTTGTTCGGCACGAAGGGGATGTCTTCACCAAAGCCCCAGATGATGCTGTTGGTGGCCGACTTGCGGCTAGAGCCGGTGCCGACCACGTCGCCCACGTAGGACACCAAGTGGCCTTTTTTCTTGAGCTCTTCGATCATGGCCATGGGGCCGCGCTTGCCGTCTTCTTCGGGCTTGAAGGGGGCGCCTTCGCGGGTGTTTTTCAGCATCGCCAGGTAGTGCAATGGGATGTCGGGGCGACTCCAAGCGTCGGGCGCGGGCGACAAATCGTCGGTGTTGGTTTCACCAAGCACCTTGAAGACGGTGATGGTGATTTTCTTCTCGACTTCGGGACGGCTGGTGAACCACTCGGCCTCAGCCCAGCTTTGCATGACCTCTTTGGCCTTGGCGTTGCCGGCCTTGGCTTTTTCGGCGACGTCGTTGAAGAAGTCAAACATCAACAATGTTTTCTTCAGGGCTTGAGCAGCCACGGCAGCCACTTCAGTGTTGTCGAGCAATTCGATCAGTGGGTGCACGTTGTAGCCGCCCACCATGGTGCCCAGCAGCTCAGTGGCCTTGGCTTTTGAGACCAAAGCCACGTTGATTTCACCGTGCGCCACAGCAGCCAGGAAAGACGCCTTGACCTTGGCGGCATCGTCCACGCCCGGTGGCACACGGTGGGTCAACAGGTCCATCAAGAAGGCGTCTTCGCCTGCTGGTGGGTTCTTGATCAGTTCGATCAGTTCGGCCACTTGCTTGGCATCCAGCGGCAAAGGTGGGATGCCCAAGGCGGCGCGTTCGGCGGCGTGTTCACGGTAGGTTTTCAACATGGTTTTTTCTCCGGTCAGTCAAAGTCAATCGTTGGATCTGCCCATGCCGGCTTTGTCAAACAGGCTGGGGGGTGGGTTGGTTTTCATGTCTTGGCCATAGGCCACTTGTTCGGGGTGCGCACAGTCGTCGGCCACGCGTCGGCCTTTTTTCTGGTCCATCAGCATGGACTTGTTGGCCAGTTGCAGCCATACGGCACCGGCTTTTTTGTCCTCCAGACGCAGTGCGCCGGTGTGGGTGCGCACGGGGTACATGCGGTAACGGAAGCCTTTGCCCTGCACATGAAAGTAACCCGGCGCCGCCGCATCGGCTTCGACGCGCACGCTGGCTCCCATTTCACAGGGCATGAGGCCCAGGTGAATTTGCTGGGCGATGGCCAATTCTTGCGCCACTGGATCTGACTTGCTCTGGGCCACGGGAGCAGTCGCAGCCCAACCAGCAGCCACAGGCGAAAGAGGCGGCACCGCTGCCAGCGCCGGGGCGGTGGTCGAGGTCGGCACCGCAGCCAAGGTCGGTGCAGCAGTCGCATCGCTGCCCTTGGGCGGCAGCTCAGTCCAAGCGGGCAAAGCCTGGATAGGCACAGGTGCCTGCGCCTGGGTGGGCTGAGGGGCCGAAACGTGGGCGGGCACGCCATTCACGGGGGCCGCATCGGCAGGCAGCTGAACGCTCGGTGACGTTGAAGCTTTGGCCAAAACGGCCGCCTGGGTTGCAGCCTCGGCAATGGCTCTGGCCTGCAGGCGCGCCGTGAGATCAGCATCAGCGCGGGCTTTGGCCTGTGCGGACGACCGGTGGGCCTGAGCCTTGGCGCCAGACTGGCCCTGACTTTGTGCCCAGACAGGCAGCAGCAGCGCCGCACCGACCAGAACAACAAGGTTCTTGAACATGGGCATCCCTTTGAAGAATTCGGTCATCATGACAGGCTGCGCTGCAGGCTCTTGGGGGCCACATCCAACAAAGCCTGCATTGGGGCGGGCAAATGGCGGCCGGTCTGGTGCGCGCGCTCAATCAGTTGCCAGAAAAAACGGTAACTGGCCCGGTCGTGCAATTGACCTGCGTGGCTGATGGGCGCCCAGTCGGCCGCTTGCGCCGCCAAAATGATCTGGCTGGCTTGGTCGATCTGCGCCTCGCTGGGGGACATGGCCTCCAGGATGGGGCGAATCTGGTCGGGGTGGATGCTCCACATGCGGGTGTAACCCAGCTCACGGCTGGCTTTTTGGGCGGCCATGCGAATGGCATCGGTGTTCTTGAATTCGGTGACCACGCAGTGCGAGGGCACTTTGCCGTGCGCATGGCAGGCGCTGGCGATCTCGAGCTTGGCGCGCAGCACCAGCGGGTGAGTGAACTGCCCCTGAATGCCCATGCCCTCGGCGGGAATCGCACCGCCGTGCGCCGACACAAAATCCATCAGGCCAAAGCTGATCGACTGCACACGCGGGTGGGCGGCGATGTCAAAGGCGCAGTGCACGGCTGCGGGCGACTCGATCAGCACATGCACCGGCAAATGGCCAGCGCCCGCAGTGATCAAGGCCGCTTGCACGCGGTCCACATCGGCCACGCTCTCGACTTTGGGCACCATGATGTGCGTCAAAACGCGACCGGCCCGGCCCGCGATGTGGCTCATGTCGGCTTCAAAACTGGGGTGGTCCACCGGGTGGACCCGCACCGCAATGCGCGCATTGGCGCAAGCGGTTTTCGCGGCCAATGCCAATTCGGTCACCAGCGCGGCATGCTCGGCTTCACCACCGACTGGCGCGCCGTCTTCGCAATCCAGGGTGACATCAAAAACGCAAGCGCCGAACTCTTGCAACATGTCCGCCTGCAATTGCAGGCTTTTGCGCATCCTCGCTTCCACTCCGCTGTAGTGGTCACAAACCGGCAGCTGAACACTGGCGGCTTGTGCTCCCAACAGAACGTCGCGAGGATGGCTCACTTGGACTTCTCTGCCTGAATCAGATCAGGTGAGCCACACCAGCTTGCTCGTCGGTCAACTCTTTCAGGGTCTTGTCAATGCAGCCTTGGCTGAAATCGTCGATTTCAAGCCCTTCAACCACTTTGTACTCGCCGTTTTCGCAAGTGACAGGGAAGCCGAACATGACATCTTTGGGGATGCCGTACCAGCCTTGCGACGCAATGCCCATGGTGACCCACTTGCCGTGGGTGCCCAAGGCCCAGTCGCGCATGTGGTCTATGGCGGCATTGGCGGCCGATGCGGCGGAAGACAAACCACGCGCTTCGATGATGGCTGCGCCGCGCTTGCCGACGGTGGGCAAAAACACGTTGGCGTTCCATTCTTGGTCGTTGATCATGGTCTTGACCGACTCGCCCTGGATGGTGGCGAAACGGTAGTCGGCATACATGGTGGGCGAGTGGTTGCCCCAGACGCACAGTTTTTCGATGTCGGCCACGGCTTTGCCGGTCTTGGCAGCGATTTGGGACAGGGCGCGGTTGTGGTCCAAACGCAGCATGGCGGTGAAGTTGCCGGGCTTCAGGTCTGGCGCAGCCTTCATGGCGATGTAGGCATTGGTGTTGGCGGGGTTGCCCACGACCAGCACTTTCACTTCGCGCGAAGCCACAGCGTTCAGGGCCTTGCCCTGCGCTGTGAAGATGGCGCCATTGATGGCGAGCAACTCGGCACGCTCCATGCCGGGGCCGCGTGGACGTGAACCGACGAGCAATGCGTAGTCCACATCTTTGAATGCGGTCATGGGGTCGCCATGGGCTTGCATGCCCACCAACAATGGGAACGCGCAATCTTCGAGTTCCATCATCACGCCCTTGAGTGCTTTTTGCGGGCCTTCGACCGGCACTTCGAGCAACTCCAGGATGACAGGCTGGTCTTTGCCCAGCATTTCACCGGAGGCGATGCGAAACAACAATGCGTAACCGATTTGACCTGCTGCGCCGGTGACGGCAACGCGGACGGGCTTTTTGCTCATGGTGGAAAACTCCGAAGTGTTGAAAACAAGGATGACGGTCCAACGCCAACACCCATGTCGGCAAGGCCGTCCGGCGAACCGGACCCACGCACCCAGCCTCATCGAAAAGGCCGAAAGCGCAAGCAAACAGCCTGTGAGTGTAGCCGCGAAAACCCTGAATCGTCAATTTGTCTTATGTCTTATATAAGATAAGATCTGACACCTGACTGCCTACTGACCAGCTGGTCAAGCTCTCGCCCATGAACACCTCTTTGCCACCCACAGACGCCCCTGCGGCTGCCGAATCCCTGGCCGCTATAGCCGCGTTCAGTCCGCTGTACCAGCAGATCAAGAGCTTGATCCTGCAAAGCCTGCAGGCCGGCGAATGGAAACCCAGCGAATCGATTCCCAGCGAAATGGACTTGGCCCTGCGTTACCGGGTCAGCCAAGGCACCGTGCGCAAAGCCATCGATGAGCTGGCCAGCGGGCATCTGCTGATCCGCAAGCAAGGCAAAGGCACCTTTGTGGCCACCCACGCCGAACACCAGGTGCAGTACCGGTTTTTGAAACTGGTGGCCGATCAGGGCGACCTGAACACCGAAGGCCCGGCCCAGCGCGAGATCGTCGACTGCAAACGCTTACGCGCCTCGGCCGATATCGCGCGCGCATTGGCTTTGCGTTCTGGTGACACCGTGCTGCAAGTGCGAAGAGTTCTTTCGTTTGCCAATGTGCCCACCATTTTGGAAGACCTGTGGTTGCCCGGCACGCCCTTCAAGGGCCTGACGGCCGAGCGCCTGGCCGAGTACCACGGTCCCATGTACGCCCTGTTTGAAACCGAGTTCGGTGTCCGCATGGTGCGCGCCGAAGAAAAAATCCGGGCCGTGTTACCCGACAAGTCCCAAAGGGAATTGCTGCAACTGCCCCCCAACACGCCCTTGCTCAGTGTGGAGCGCATTGCCTACACCTACAAAGACACCCCGATGGAGCTGCGGCGCGGCCTCTACCGTACCGACAAACACCATTACCACAACGATTTGAACTGACACAAAGCCGACTTCAACGTCTTGTAGAAGACTGTCACTGAAATGATCACGTCAGTTTGCTGCGTTGCAATAGAATCCAACGGCTTGTAATCCACAACACGAACGCGTTACACCCAGAAAGTACCCACATGACCGAACTCGTCCGCAAGCGGCCTGAATTCCGCAACATCAACGCCCTGAAAGACCTGCCCTCGTACCGCTTGCCAGCCGCTGGCATCGTCTCCATCCTGCACCGCATCAGCGGTTTCCTGATGTTCTTGCTGATGCCCCTGTTCATCTGGTTGTTTGACAACTCCATCACTTCCGAAATCTCCTATGCCAAGCTCTCAGCCGCTTTTGGCATCGGCATCGGCTTTGTGCCAGGCTGGTTCTTCAAGCTGTTGGCTCTGGCGCTCATCTGGGCTTATTTGCACCACTTCATCGCTGGCGTGCGCCACATCTACATGGACGCTTTCCACGCCGTGACCAAAGAATTCGGCAAGTCTTCTGCCGTGGCTACTTTGGTGCTCAGCCTGGGCTTGACCGCCGTGCTGGGGGCCAAGCTGTTTGGCCTGTACTGATTTCTCCGCCCCTCACTCAAAACAACAAGGAAACTGACCTATGTCGTCCGTGAATTACGGCTCCAAACGCATCGTGACCGGTGCTGGCTATGGCTTTCGTGACTGGCTGGCCCAACGTGTGACCGCCGTCCTGATGGCGCTCTTCACCGTGGTCTTGCTGGCCCAAGTGATCTTCACCTCAGGCCCCATCGGCTACGAAGAGTGGGCTGGCATTTTTGCCTCTCAGTGGATGAAGGTCCTGACCTTCTCCGTCATCATCGCCTTGCTCTACCACGTCTGGGTGGGCATGCGTGACATCTGGATGGACTACGTCAAGCCACTGGCTCTGCGCCTGGCCTTGCACGTCTTCACCCTCGTCTGGCTGGTCGGCTGCGCCGGCTGGGCTGTTCAGGCCCTGTGGCGCCTGTAATCCGGCAGCCCTCGCCTGTCATTGCGCTGAAACCACACCAACCAAGTTACACCATGAGCTATACCCAAGACAAAATCACCACCCGCAAGTTTGACGTTGTGATCGTCGGCGCCGGTGGTTCGGGCATGCGTGCCTCGCTGCAGCTGGCCCGTGCTGGCCTGAACGTGGCCGTCCTGTCCAAAGTGTTCCCCACCCGTTCACACACCGTGGCGGCCCAAGGCGGCATCGGTGCGTCGCTGGGCAACATGTCCGACGACAACTGGCACTACCACTTCTACGACACCATCAAGGGCTCCGACTGGCTTGGCGACCAGGATGCGATCGAATTCATGTGCCGCGAAGCGCCCAAGGTCGTGTACGACTTGGAGCACATGGGCATGCCGTTTGACCGCAACCCGGACGGCACGATTTACCAGCGCCCCTTCGGCGGGCACACCGCCAACTACGGCGAAAAGCCGGTGCAACGCGCTTGCGCTGCGGCTGACCGCACCGGTCACGCCATGCTGCACACGTTGTATCAGCAAAACGTCGCCGCCAAAACCAGCTTCTTTGTGGAGTGGATGGCGCTGGACCTGATCCGAGACGCCCAAGGCGATGTGGTGGGCGTGACCGCCCTCGAGATGGAAACGGGCGACCTGCACGTCTTGCACGCCAAGACCGTGCTGATGGCCACCGGTGGTGCAGGCCGCATTTACGCGGCATCGACCAATGCCTTCATCAATACCGGTGACGGTCTGGGCATGGCCGCGCGAGCTGGCATTCCACTCGAAGACATGGAGTTCTGGCAATTCCATCCCACCGGCGTGGCCGGTGCTGGCGTGCTCTTGACCGAAGGCTGCCGCGGCGAAGGCGCCATCTTGCTCAACAGCAATGGCGAGCGCTTCATGGAGCGCTATGCGCCCACCTTAAAAGACTTGGCCCCGCGTGACTTCGTGTCCCGCTGCATGGACCAGGAGATCAAGGAAGGCCGTGGCTGCGGTCCCAACAAGGACTACGTGCTGCTCAAGTTGGACCACCTGGGGTCGGAGACCATCCACAAGCGCCTGCCCTCGGTGTACGAAATCGGCGTCAACTTCGCCAACGTCGACATCACCAAAGAGCCAATCCCGGTGGTGCCCACCATCCATTACCAGATGGGTGGCATCCCCACCAACATCAACGGCCAAGTGGTGACGCAAAACGCCACCGACCACAACGCCGTGGTCAACGGTTTGTATGCGGTGGGCGAATGCTCTTGCGTGTCGGTGCACGGCGCCAACCGCCTGGGCACCAACTCGCTGCTTGATTTGCTGGTTTTTGGCCGCGCTGCAGGCAACCACATTGTCGACTTTGCCTCCAAAACCAAGTCGCACAAAGACCTCCCAGCCGATGCCACTGACCGCACACTCGAGCGCTTGAACAAGCTCGAAGGCCGTGGCGGCGAATACGCCCAAGACGTGGCCAACGACATGCGGGCTGCGATGCAGCAACACGCTGGCGTGTTCCGCACCCAAGCCTCCATGGACGAAGGCGTGCAAAAGATCGCGGCCATCCGCGAGCGCGTCAATGCCATCGGCCTGAAGGACACGTCCAAAGTGTTCAACACCGCCCGTATTGAAGCCCTGGAAGTGGAAAACCTGATCGAAGCCGCTCAGTCCACCATGGTGTCTGCCGCTGCCCGCCGCGAATGCCGCGGTGCCCACACCGTGAGCGACTACGAGCGTCCAGTGGACGACGCTGTGGCGCCATTGGGCCGCGACGACGCCAACTGGATGAAACACAGCCTGTGGCACAGCGCCGACAACAGCCTGACCTACAAACCGGTCAAGCTCAAGCCCCTGACTGTGGACTCTGTGCCACCCAAGGTTCGCACGTTCTGAAGATTGTCTGGACCGTGCACCCCAAGTGGCGGTCCTCCCCTCGAATACACCAGGAGTTATTCCATGACCCTACGCACTTTCCAGATTTACCGCTACGACCCTGACAAGGACGCCAAGCCTTACATGCAAACCATCCAGGTGGAACTGGACGGCAACGAGCGCATGCTGCTCGACGCCCTAATGAAACTCAAGGCCGTGGACCCCAGCATTTCGTTCCGCCGCTCTTGCCGCGAAGGCGTGTGCGGCTCAGACGCGATGAACATCAACGGCAAAAACGGTTTGGCGTGTCTCACCAACATGAACACCCTGCCCGGCACCATCGTTTTGAAACCCCTGCCCGGCTTGCCCGTGATCCGCGATGTGATCGTGGACATGACGCAGTTTTTCAAGCAGTACCACTCGATCAAGCCCTACCTGATTAACAGCACCATTCCGCCTGAGACCGAGCGCCTGCAAAGCCCGGAAGAGCGTGACGAGCTGAACGGCTTGTACGAGTGCATCTTGTGCGCCAGCTGCTCAACCGCCTGCCCCAGCTTCTGGTGGAACCCCGACAAGTTCGTGGGCCCCGCCGGTTTGCTCCAAGCCTACCGCTTCATTGCCGACAGCCGCGACGAAGCCACCGCCGAGCGCCTGGACAACTTGGAAGACCCTTACCGCTTGTTCCGCTGCCACACCATCATGAACTGCGTCGATGTCTGCCCCAAGGGTCTGAACCCCACCAAGGCCATCGGCAAAATCAAAGAAATGATGTTGCGCCGCGCTGCCTGATGACCGTCACACCCATGCTAGAAGACGCGACACTGGTTGGCGCTGACCGCCTAGCGCCTTTGAGCGAGCGGTCACTCAGCAAGCTGCGCTGGCGCAGCCGACGCGGTCTGCTCGAAAATGATTTGTTCATCGAGCGCTTTTTCAATCAACATGCTACGAGTTTGTCGGTTGGCCAAGCCCGTGGCATGTATGTGCTGATGGACCTGTCAGACAACGATCTCATGGACCTTCTGCTGCGCCGCAAGGAACTTCAGCCCGAGATCAGCACCGAAGAGGTGTGTGAGGTCCTGGACATGTTGAGAGCGTGAACCCCACAGGTTCACCCCCCTGTTTTTTTGAGGAAATCCACCATGAAACTCGCCGATAACAAAGCCACCCTGTCGTTCTCCAACGGCAGCCCGAGCATCGAGATGCCTGTTTACTCTGGCAACATCGGTCCTGACGTCATTGACATCCGCAAGCTGTATGGCCAAAGCGGCATGTTCACTTACGACCCGGGTTTCCTGTCGACGGCCTCATGCCAATCCGCCATCACCTACATCGACGGCGACAAAGGCGAACTCTTGTACCGTGGTTATCCCATCGAACAGTTGGCCAACAGTGTTGACTACCTGGACACCTGCTACTTGCTCTTGAATGGTGAATTGCCCGTCGGCCAGCAAAGCAAGGACTTCCACAAGTTGGTGAACAACCACACCATGGTCAACGAGCAGATGCAGTTTTTCCTGCGCGGCTTCCGACGTGACGCCCACCCGATGGCCGTCTTGACGGGTCTGATTGGTGCTTTGTCGGCCTTCTACCATGACAGCACCGACATCAACAACCCCGAGCACCGCCACATTTCAGCGATCCGTCTGATCGCCAAGTTGCCCACCCTGGTGTCCATGGCCTACAAATACGGCGTGGGCCAGCCCTTCATGTACCCGCAGAACAACCTGAGCTATGCAGGCAATTTCTTGCGCATGATGTTTGGCGTGCCCTGCGAAGAGTACGTGGTGAACCCCGTGCTCGAGCGCGCCTTGGACCGCATTTTCATACTGCACGCTGACCACGAGCAAAACGCGTCCACATCGACTGTGCGACTGTGCGGCTCGTCCGGCACCAACCCGTTTGCGGCGATTGCTGCGGGCGTGGCTTGCCTGTGGGGTCCTGCCCACGGTGGCGCCAACGAAGCTTGCCTGAACATGCTGGAAGACATCCAGAAAATGGGTGGGGTATCCAAAGTTGGCGAGTTCATGGAAAAGGTCAAAGACAAGAACTCCGGCGTCAAGCTCATGGGTTTTGGTCACCGCGTTTACAAAAACTACGACCCTCGCGCCAAGTTGATGCAAGAAACTTGCGACGAAGTGCTGAAAGAGCTGGGCCTGGAAAACGACCCGCTGTTCAGGCTGGCCAAAGCCTTGGAAAAAATCGCTCTGGAAGACGACTACTTCGTCAGCCGCAAGCTTTACCCCAACGTGGACTTCTACTCCGGCATCGTGCAACGCGCCATTGGCATTCCCGTGAACCTGTTCACCGGCGTCTTCGCCCTGGCCCGCACTGTCGGCTGGATCGCCCAGTTGAACGAAATGATCGGTGACCCCGAGTACAAAATCGGCCGCCCACGTCAGCTGTTCACCGGCTCTGTGCGCCGCGACGTGCAGCGTTGATAGGTTGTCAGCCTGATCTGAAAGCCCGCCCAGTGCGGGCTTTTTTTCGACTCAAATCTGCTGACTCAAACGATCCGACCATGCCGCCACCAGGCCCAGGCGCAGCCCGAGCTCAGCAGCAACATGCCCAGCAAGGCACACAAGGCAGAGACCTCGGTGCGTCGGTGCTTTTTGAGCACGATCTTGCTGCTCAGGGACTGGTAAATCTGCAGCAGGTCCTCGCGCTTGTCAGCGCTGAAGTATTCAGCCTTGGTGATCTCGGCGATTTTTTTCAGGCTGGCCTCGTCCAGCTTGACCCGCATTTGCATGCCCTGGGCTTTGAGCACCGTGCCTTGCGCCGTGCCCACCCCAACGGTGTAGACACGCACCCCCAGGTCGGCGGCCACTTGGGCCATCTTGAGGGCGCCAGGCCCCACATTGCTTTGACCATCGCTGAGCAGCACGATGGCAGCAGCTGTGTTGGAGCCGGGTGGTACTTTGGGCAGGCTGACCGGATTGCGGGGTGCTGCGCCCGATGTGCCTGCTGCGCCTGAAGGGTCGGAGCTTGCACCCCCGAGGGGCACACCGCTTGCGGCCTGGGGGCTGGTCTCGCCCTCGATCAGTCCGCGCACGTCCAGGCCCGAGCCGGGCAGCATGGCGTGCAGCGCAATCACGATGCCACTGCCCAGGGCCGAGCCCGGCTGCAGGCTCAGCTGGTCGATGGCCTGAATCACCAGATCGCGCTGGTCGGTGGGGGCCTGCACCAGCGCAGCCGCCCCCGCCACGCTGACCACGCCCAACTTGACCTGGCCAGGTTGCCCCAGCACAAAACTTTTGGCGGCAGCCTGCGCCGCTTCAATGCGGCTGGGTTGTACATCGGTGGCGCGCATGCTGCCCGAGCTGTCGATGGCCAGCATCACGGTGTCGATGCGGCTGGGCAACAGCAAGATGGCCTGGGGCCTGGCGATGGCCACCAGCAGGCTGGCCAAGCCCAGCAGCACCAGCAGCGCCGGGGCGTGTCGCGTGAACCTTATGGTGGCCGCAACGGTGTTCACGCGGGCCGAGGGCCATGCCCGCTGCACGCCACGGCGCTGCCAGGCGATGTACAGGCCCAGCCACAGCGGCAAGCTGGCCAGCAGCCACAGCAGGCGTGGCCAGACGAACTGGACCGAGTGCCATTCAGGCATGAACACCTCCCGCGTGAACGGGTCGCTGGCTGCCCAAAGGGGCTGCACACCCACCGGTGCTCAACTGGCTGACGCGTTTGCGCAGCTGTGCAAAACGCAGCAAGGCCTGGTCCATCGCTTCGTCGGTGTTCAGCTCCAGGCAGTCCACACCGGCTTGGGAAAGGCTCTCCAGCAAAGCCGCTTCACGGTCCTGGGCCTGCTGCGCAAAACGCTGGCGAAACGCCGCATCGTTGCCGTCCACCAGCAGTTGTTCGCCCGACTCGGCGTCTTGCACCAGCAGCATGCCGGTGTTGGGCCAAGCCATCTCCAGGGGGTCGCGCAAGCGCACCGCCACCACTTCATGGCGCCGGGCCAGCTGGGCCAGGTTTTTTTCCCAGCCGGGCGGACTGATGAAGTCGGACACCACAAACACCGCCGAGCGCCGCTTGAGCACCGACTGGGCCTGCGCCAGCCATGGCCCCAGCGCGCTGGTCTGCACGGCCTTGCCATGGCTTGGGGTTTGGCCCGCCTGCAGCATCTGGTGCACGATGTGCAGCAAATGCCGCCTGCCGGAGCGGGCGGGTACCACGCTGTGGGCGCGGTCTTGTCCGGTGAACAGCATCAGGCCCACGCGGTTGCCATGCTGCGACAGCAGCTTGGACAGCACGGTCACGATGCTGCAGGCCAGTTGGCGTTTGCTGGTGGGGCCAGAGCCAAAAGCCACCGAGGCGGACAGATCGATCACAAACCAGGCAGCAATTTCGCGGTCTTCCTGGTGTTCGCGCACATAGGGGGTTTGCATGCGGGCGGTCACGTTCCAGTCGATGTGGCGCACGTCGTCGTGCGACTGGTATTCGCGCAGATCGGCCAGCACCAAGCCACTGCCACGGAACAGGCTGCGGTAGTCGCCTTGCAGTTGGCCATCGAGCCTTTTGAGCACGGTCCATTCCAGCCTTTGCAGCCATTGCGCTGCGTTGGGCCATGGCGAGTCTGCGCCGGGCGCGCCCAGCCCTGGGCCTTGGGGCTGGCCGCTGCCAGCGGCAGCCGTGGCCTCAGTGGGCTTCTTGCGCAGCCAGTTGAACATGGCGGTCCAGGGGTTTACTCGGTGCGGGCACGGCCTGCAGAATTTTCAGGATCAACGCATCGGCCGTCATGCCGTCAGTCAAGGCTTCGTAGGACAGCACCAGGCGGTGGCGCAGCACATCGGGCACCAAGTCGATCAGGTCTTGCGGCAGTGCGTAGGGGCGCCCGCGCAGGAAGGCCAGCGCCCGTGCGCCTTCGATCAGGGCGATGGTGGCGCGGGGGCTGGCACCAAAGGTCAGATAGGGCGCCAGCTCCGACAATCCGCAGCGCACCGGATCGCGCGTAGCGGCCACCAGCTTTACGGCGTACTGCACCAGGGCCGGGTCGACATAACCCTGGCGGCATTGCGCCTGTAGCGCCAAGAGCTGTGCGGTGTCGGCCACAGCCGCTGCAGTGGCGGGCATGCCGGTCACGCGCTGCACGATCACAAACTCTTCTTCCTCGGTGGGGTAGCCCACCAGCACCTTCATCATGAAGCGGTCCACCTGCGCTTCGGGCAAGGGGTAGGTGCCCTCGGTCTCGATCGGGTTTTGCGTGGCCATCACCAAAAAGGGCCGGGGCACCGCATGGGTTTCACCTGCGATGGTGACTTGCCGCTCCTGCATGACTTCGAGAAGTGCGCTTTGCACTTTAGCGGGTGCCCGGTTGATTTCGTCGGCCAGCAGCAAGTTGGCAAACACCGGCCCCAGCACAGTGCTGAACTCGCTGATTTTTTGGTTGTAAATGCGGGTGCCCACCAGGTCGGCAGGCAGCAAATCGGGCGTGAACTGGATCCGCTTGAAGCTGCCACTCACGGTTTTTGCCAGCGTGTTGACCGTGAGGGTTTTGGCCAGCCCCGGCACGCCCTCAATCAGCAGATGGCCTTGCGCCAGGATGGCCACCAGGATGCGTTCGAGGAAAGCGTCTTGCCCCACCACCACGCGTTTGACTTCGTACAGCACGCGCTCCATCAGCGCGGCGTTGACAGCAGCGCTGGGAGGGGTCTGGCCCTGGTTCCATGCCAATTCAGAGGGGTTCATGCACAAAGCCTTTCAGGATCAGGTAGGTCAGCAAAAATCAAAACGGCGGCAAGCCCATACCGCCACCCGCGCTTTCAATGGTGGCGGCAAACACGATGCCAATGAAGGTGCGGGCCGAGGTGGGGTTCAAGATGGCGGTCACGATGCCCACCACTTCGCCGGCCATGTTGATGAGCGGCCCACCCGAGTTGCCGGGGTTGGCGGCGGCATCGGCCTGGATCAGGCCGCGCATCATGGTTTTGCCTTCGGAGCCGAACGACCGGTTCAGGCCCGAGACCACGCCGGCCGAGACTGAGGGACCAATGCCAAAGGGAAAGCCCACGGCCACCACTTCGTCACCGGGTTGCAGGTTCTGGCTGCTGCCCAGCGTGGCGGGCTGCAGGTCGTCCGGCAGGCGTTTGGCCTTGATCACGGCCAAATCGTTTTCGGGTTGCACGCCGATCACCAGCGCTTCCGATTCGGTGCCATCGGCAAAGGTGACCTGGATGCGCTTGGCGCCTTGCACCACATGCAAGTTGGTCAGGATGACCCCTTCTTCCGAGATCACCACACCGGAGCCCACGCCGGTGTTTTGCATGTCGCCTTGGGGATTTTTCTTGTCTTCGTCCTGGGTGTGCACACGCACCACCGAGGGCGCGATCAGCAGCGCGGCACGGGCGGCCCGCGAAGGCAGGTCTTGGGTGTTCAGGGTGTGCAGCACGGCCGCGTTGATGTCGTCTTGCGTCAGCCGCTGGGGTGTGCCCGCCTGCCGGGTCAAGGCCCAAGTGAGCGTGGCGCTGAGCAAGGCGCACAGCAGCAACGCGGCCCAAAGCGGCAGGCGCTGCAATCGCTGGGTGATGTGGCTGGGGCTGCGGGAAGCTGTGTACGCTGGATGGGTATTGTCCGTTTTTGCCGCTGCAGGAAGCATTTTGTCAGCCCCTTGTGCAGAGGGCTTTCGGCTGTAGAGTGCGGCGCGTTTCATCGTTGTTGGGAGCTTCGGTGATACAGTGGGCAGACTTTATTGCACGCCTCATGACATGCACTTTATCTGGCCCGAGCTGCTTTGGCTATTGTTGTTGATCCCCCTGTTGGTGGTGGGGTACATCCGGGCTTTGCGCCGCAAACGCACCATGGCGGTGCACTACCCCAGCCTGGACCTGATCCGGCCCGCTCTGGGACCAGGGCACCGGATACGCAGGCACATTCCCCCCGCTTTGCTGCTCTGCGCCCTGACCATGGTGTTGCTCGGCACCGCCAGGCCCAGTGCCCGGATCTCTTTGCCTGCCGACTACCTGACCCTGGTGTTGGCCATGGACGTGTCGCGCAGCATGCTGGCCGAAGACGTACCGCCCAGCCGCATCGTCGCAGCCCAGCAGGCGGCCAAATCCTTTTTGCAAGAGCTGCCAGGCCATGTGCGCGTGGCCGTGGTGTCTTTTGCGGGCAACGCCCAGTTGGTCCAAGGCGTGACGGACCAGAAAGATGCGTTGTTGGCTGCCATTGATGGCTTTCAATTGCAGCGCGGCACCGCCACCGGCAGTGGCTTGCTGGTGGCGCTCAACACCTTGTTGCCCGAATCGGCCATTGACCTGGAGTCGGTGTTGTACGGAGCCGAATTCAAGTCGGGCAGCTTGGCTGCGCAAGGGGGCGGTTTGGCGGGGCGTTCGCTGGACCAGCGCCCTGCCCCCGGGGCCGCAGAGCCATCCAAGCCCGTGCCTGTGGGATCGTACACGGCCGGTGCGGTGATCTTGCTGTCCGATGGGCGCCGCACCACCGGGCCCGATCCGGTCGAAGTGGCCAAGTGGGCGGCTTCCAAGGGGGTGCGCGTCTACACCGTGGCCTTTGGGACGCCCAATGGTTTTATTCCGGGTTTTGAAGGTTTCTCTTTTTACGCCAAGGTCGATGAAGCGGCTTTGCAAAAAGTGGCCGAGACCACGGGCGCAGAGTTTTTCAGGGCCACCAACGCCAGCGACCTGGCCAACATTTACCAGCACCTGTCATCCAAGTTCACGCTCGAGCGGCGGGACACCGAAGTCACCGCTTTGCTCGCGGCACTGGCGGGCGTTTTGGCGCTCTTGGCCATGGGCTTGTCGATGCGCTGGTTCCGTCATTGACCTGCCCAGCTGAAACCCGATGCACACAGAGCCCTACCACATACAAACGCGAGCCTGAAAATCAAGTCACCGCTTTCCTGAAAAAACAGCGCAACTAGCCTGCACACAGCCCCAACTTCACCCCAGTGACTATGCCCCCCATGGATCCTGAACTTCGACGCACTTGGCTGTTTGGCCCAAGTGCAGACCCTGCAGCCCACGAGGCCATGCTGGCCAGCCCTGCAGACGCGTTGATCGCAGACCTTGAAGACTTCACCCCGCCGCAGCTTCGACCTCAAGCCCGCGAGGGCATCTCCCACCTGCTGGCCAGTTGGCGCACAGCGGGCAAGGTGGCGGTGGTTCGCATCAACGACTTGACCACGGATGGGCTTGTCGATCTGAATGCCGCCATGCCAGGCCGGCCCCACGTCGTCGCCTACCCCATGGCCACAAGCTCAGAACAAATGAGGGCATTGGACGAGGCCATCACCGGCATCGAGATAAACCTTGGCATCGCCTTGGGCACCACAGAGATACTGCCGGTTTGCGAAACGGCTCTTGGCGTGGTGGACGTGCGCAGCATCGTCGCCGGGAGAGCCAGAATTCGCTGCGCATTGCTGGGCGCGGAAGACCTCGCCTCTGACCTGTGTGCCGAGCGTCAACCCGATGCCAATGAGCTGGACTACGCCAGGCGGCGCTTCATCCTCGAATGCCGTGCGGCCAGGGTAGAGCCCATCGATGCCCCCTATACCTTTACCGATGAACAAGGCGCCTTCAAAGAGGCGCACTGCAGCCGGCGCCTTGGTTACCGCAGCAAGTCCTTGGTGCGGCCAGACCACGCCAAGTCCATCAATGCAGCGTTGACACCCAGCGACGAGGAGGTCCGCCGCGCCAGCGCCATGGTCATTGCTTTTGAGGCTGCACGCGCACGGGGTGAAGATCGGGCACTCGTCGAAGGGCTCTGGGTGGAAGTCCCCACCTACCGCAATGCGTTGCGAACACTGGAGCGGGCAAGGCGGCTCGCATCTGGATACCAAACCCGCCATTGAGATCGACTTGTTCTTAACTCCTCATATCCAAAAAACTTCCATCAACCATGAAAACATCTCCAAATTCCAATCCCGTTGTGGTCGTGACCGGAGGTGCTCGCGGTATTGGCTTGGAGATTTGCAACACCTTCCTCAAGCGGGGTTACCGCGTAGCGGCTCTGGACATGGACAAGGAAACGCTGGCCCAAACAGAAGCCCACTTCAACACCCCAGATTTTCTGGCGATTCACTGCGATGTGTCCAAGCCCGTTCAGGTGTCACGCGCTGTCAATCGAATCGAGAAAAAGTTCGGCCGCATCGATTCACTCGTCAACAACGCGGGCGTCGCCATTTTCAAACCGCTACTGGAGGTGACTTGGCAAGATTGGCGATACATCATGGACACCAATTTGGACGGTGCCTTTTGGTGCACGCAGGCGTGCGCCAAAGTCATGCTCAAAAACGGGGGTGGCAGTGTCGTCAACATCGCCTCGATCTCGGGCCTGCGAGCCAGCACCCTGCGGGTGGCCTACGGCACCAGCAAAGCGGCCATCATCCACCTGACCAAACAGCAAGCGGCAGAATTGGGAGATGTTGGCATTCGCGTGAACTGTGTCGCGCCTGGGCCTGTGGCCACAGAAATGGCCAAGCTGGTTCACAGCAAGGCCATCATCAAAGACTATCACGACACCATCCCCATGAACCGCTATGGCAGCACAGAAGAAATAGCCAACGCAGTGGCCTTTCTGTGCTGCCGTGAGGCCAGTTACATCAACGGCCAAACCATCGCGGTCGACGGTGGGTTTGATGCCTCGGGTATCGGCCTGCCCACTTTGCGAAAAAATCGCCAAAGCGCATCACCCCGGAAAATCAGGAAAGTTTAAGCATCCTGTTACCCCCGGCGTCAATGTGATCAGCCACCTTGCTCAAACGAGGTGTTTTTTGGGTCCAAGGTCTCCAGCAGCAACTGCTCATAGAAGCTTTGCGCTGCTGCAGAAAGACTGTGGTTTTTCCTTTTGACCAGGTAGATCGGTCGAACGGCTTTTTTGTCCTTGATTCGGACAGCGGCCACCCCCGTTCGCATGCACAAAGTCAAGGCGAATTGAGGAACGATGCTCAGGCCAAAGTCGCGCGCCACCAACGCCCCCAGCGTGCCCAGTTGGCTGACCTCCAAGCCCGTATCCACGACCCCTGCGCTGCCAAGAAAAGCTTGCACATGCTGCCAAACACTCCCACTGCGAATGGTGTGAATGAACGGCTGTTTCTTGAGATCTCTTAATGAAATTTCTGCTTCACTGGCGAATGGGTGACTGCTGTGGCAGATCAAAAACATGGGTTCATTGAATAAAAATTGCGAGTCCAGCTCCAATGGGTTGCCTGGTTGCGCATTGATGGCAATGTCAGCTTGACCTTGCCTGATCAAATCCAGGCACCGATCCGAAACGACGTCCGACAGCCTGAGCTCAATGCTCGGAAACCTTGATTTAAAAACAGCCATTCGCTCGGGCAACCAATTTGAAGCAATGGAAGGAGGCGCCGCCAAGCTGACGCGTCCTGCTTTTTTTTGTAGCCGATCACTGATGTCCTCTATGGTTGTTCGTATTTCGGCGGCAATCCGATTGGCGCCCAAAGAAAAGATTTCACCCTCTGGCGTTAAAAATACGTTCCTCGTATCGCGGTCAAAAAGTTTGATGCCCAATTGCGCCTCCAAGCGACTGATGGACTGGCTGAGGGCCGAGGGAGAGACATGACAGCGCTGGGCCGCCAAACCGAAATGCCGGGTTTCTTCAAGCGCTAAAAAGGCATCAATCAATCGACCCGATATTTTCATAAGATGCGCTTAACAATCGTGCAGTTAATTTAATTTTACAAACCAATCAAACAGCCGCAAAATAAACGAGTGTTTTCAACACATCAGGACTTCAGATGCAAACATTGGCCGTGGGCTGCGGTGCAGGTTTTTCAGGTGATCGTGTAGACGCCGCCCTTCCGGTGGTCAAGTCGCTGATCGCCCGAGGAGGCCCTGCCGCCTTGATGTTTGAAAATTTGGCAGAAAGAACTCTGGCCCATCAGCAGCTCATTCGTCGGGCCAATCCAAGCCTCGGCTATGAGCCCTTGCTGGAATTGGAACTTAGCCCCATCTTGGCCGATTGTTTAGCACACAACATTCCCATCATTGGCAACTTCGGCGCAGCCAACCCACAGGGCGCGGCCTTGTGCATATTGAAATTGGCCGAAAAATTGGGCCTGCCCAAACCTCGCATCGCTGTGGTCTTGGGCGATGACTTGTCGACCCAGCAGGGCCGTGCCCTTGTCAAACAGCATTTGCACGGCGCGTTTGACGAGGCTCGTTTTGTTTGCGCCAACGCTTATTTGGGTGCATTTGAGATCGCCCAAGCCCTTCAGCAAGGCGCCCAAGTCGTGGTGACCGGTCGAGTGGCCGATCCCTCCTTGTTGCTGGGGCCTGCCATCGCCCACCATCAGTGGAGTGCAACAGATTGGGACCAATTGGCTGGGGCCACCATGGCTGGGCATCTGCTGGAGTGCGGGGCACAAGTCACTGGCGGGTACTTTGCCGATCCAGGCAAAAAAGAAGTCCCCGGTCTTGAGAATGTGGGGTTTCCCATTGCGGAAATTTTTCAGGATGGCTCTTGTGTGATCAGCAAGGCGGACCACACGGGCGGCTTGGTCGACTGCCGGACCGTGAAAGAACAACTGCTTTATGAAATGCATGACCCTGCCGCCTACATCACCCCCGATGTGGTGGCTGACATCACCCAAGCCAAAGTGGAACAAACAGGGCCGGACCGTGTTCGGCTCTCGGGCGTGAAGGGCCATGCCCGAACCAGCACCCTCAAAGTACTGGCCTATTTTGATGGCGGTTGGCTTGGAGAAGGTGAAATTTCATACGCAGGTCCCAATGCCGAAGCAAGGGCTCGACTGGCCATGCAAGTCATGCAAAAACGCATGGGCCATCACATGCCACTTCGCTTTGACCTCATTGGTCTGACGAGCATTCTGGGCGATGATGGTGGCAGCATGTTGACCAACACACCCGTGACACGCGCAAGCGATGTTCGTTTGCGGGTTGCCGCCAAGCACGAATCATTGGCCATCATTGAATTGCTGTTGCAAGAGCTGACCGCCCTTTGGACTGGCGGCCCAGCTGGCGGTGGTGGTGTTCGTGTGGCAAAACGCCAAAGACTGTCTAACTTGGCATGTCTGATTCCACGCGAGAAGATTCCTGCAACCGTCCATTTTGTTTGAGTATTTCTCAGCACTGACCCATGAACAACATTCTGCTTTACGAGCTTGCACACGCCCGAACAGGTGACAAAGGCAACCATGCCAACATCAGTCTGATTGCCTACAAACAAGACGACTTTGCTTTGCTGGTCGATCAGGTCACGCCTGAAAGGGTCGCCGTTCATTTTGGCGCTCGCCGCCCCAGTGAAGTACGCCGTTACCTTTTACCCCACCTAGGGGCCATGAATTTCGTCATGGACAACGTACTGGATGGGGGCGTCAACGACTCACTCAACCTCGACATGCATGGCAAATCTTTGTCGTTCCATTTGCTGACCCTCCCTGTTCAAAGACCTTGAATTCAATTTTTTACAACCATCAGGAGACAACGTGAAAACACGCATTTTTTTAAAAAGCTTGACCCTTGGCCTGGCACTGCTCGGATGGTCCAGTGCCAGTTGGTCGCAGGCTTACCCTTCGAAACCCGTCAAATTTGTTGTACCCTTTCCAGCAGGTAGCGCCACTGACCAAGCGGCCAGGCTGATGGCTCAGCAAATGCAAACCTTGCTGGGCCAAACTTTCCTGGTGGAAAACAAACCGGGTGCAGGTGGCTCGATTGCCGCCATGGACGTCATCCGATCTGCGCCCGATGGCCACACCCTTTTGTTTTCCTCCAATTCTGCTGCCGCCTCCAACGTCGCCTTGCTCAAAAGCATTCCCTACGATCCACTCAAGGACTTCACACCGGTCGCTGCCGTGGGTGAAAACATGCTGGTTTTGATGGTGAAGGCAGATCATCCTGCCAAGAATATTCAGGAATTCATCAGCTACGCCAAGCAGCGCCCCGGCAAAGTCAACGCAGGCTATGGCTCTTCCAGTTCACAAGTGAGCATTGCGGTACTGAATAAGTTGGGCAATATTGACACCATGGGCGTTGCCTACAAAGGCATTCCCCTGGCCATGAACGACGTGATGGCAGGGGTGGTGGACTTCACGTTTGTAGACTTGGGAAACTCCATGGCTCAAGCCAAAGGGGGCAAGTTGCGCCCCTTGGGCATTACCGCCAACAAACGCTCATCGCTGGTGCCCGACTGGCCATCCTTGGCCGAGTCCATGCCCGGCTTTGACATCACCGCTTGGTTCGCCTTGGTGGGCCCTGCCGGCATGCCCAAAGACGTGGTGGACAAACTCAATGCAAGCATGGGGCAAGCCTTGAAATCGAAGGATGCGCAGGAAAAACTGGCTGGCATTGGCATTCAGCCCGTGGTCATGACGCCCGACCAACTGAAAACTTTCATGGCCAGCGAAGTCAGCAAATGGGTTCGCTTGGTCAAAGAAGCCAATATCCAACCTGAATGACCGCATGAACACCTCCAAAAACATCCTCATCACGGGTGCCAGTCGAGGCATTGGACAGGCGATTGCACGCCAAGCGGCGCAGCAGGGCTGGTCGATTGGACTCAACTACAACCAAAGTCAAAGCGAAGCCTTGAGCTTGGCCGAAGAGTTGCGGCAAATGGGCGTGAAAGTCGTTTGTTTGCAAGCCGATGTCAGCCAACAATCGGATGTGCAGCGCATGTTTCGTGAGTTCGAAGAGGCTGTGGGTCCTTTGCACGCACTCATCAACAATGCAGGGATCCTGGCGAGCTTTTTGATCACGGAAGTGGACGAAACCAAGCTCAATCGTCTGTATGGTGCCAATGTATTCAGCGCTTATTACTGTGCGCGTGAAGCGGTGCTTCGCATGTCTACCGCACAGGGTGGCTCGGGTGGTGCGATTGTCAACATGTCGTCGGTCGCATCGCGCCTTGGCGGCTTGTCCGGCGGCAGCGCCTACGCAGGCTCAAAAGGAGCGCTGGACAGTTTCAATTTGGCTTTGGCCAAAGAGGTGGGCGCGCAAGGGGTTCGGGTCAATGCGATCCGACCTGGCCTGATTGCCACTGACATCCACAACGTTCATGGTGGCATTGATCAAATGAAGATCATGGCGAAAACAGCCGTCCCCATGGGGCGTTCCGGTACGGCAGAGGAAGTTGCCAAGGTGGCCATGTGGCTTGCGGGACCTGATGCCAGTTACGTGCACGGCAGCATCGTGGATGTTGCAGGTGGTCGATAAGCCGTCTTTGAATCACCGGACAATCGGCGCAATGCTGCTGAACTGGTCTGTCCACAATCTCAAACCCGGTTGGTCATAAGGCTCGTTTCCGAGCAAACGACCCTGCTCGTCCCGCAATTCACGGTTGACCGACGGGTAAGCCTTCAGGTAGGCCTGGTCCTGCGTCATGATGAAGTGCAAATTCCTTCTCACATTGCGCACCTCATCCACAGCTTGGTATTTGTGCCGGTAAGCCATGCCCGAAACTTCGGCTTGGGCTTTCACAATCGGGTAAAGGTTCAAATAGGCATTGGTGATGTTGATCGCGATGTGACCATCGGGCTTGAGGTGGTTGCGATAGATCTGAAACGCCTCACGGGTCAACAAATGGATGGGTACCGACCCGCCTGTGAAAGCGTCCAGCACAATCACGTCGTACAACTTGTCTTTGGGCAATTGCGCCATGCGCAACCGGGCATCACCCAGCAAAATATTCTGCACACCTGCTTTGCAGGTCGACAAGTTGTCAAACCACTCTTGCGCAAACCGAACAGCCGCGGGATTGATTTCATAAAAGTCATAGGCATCGGCTTGGCGTGCGTAGTTGGCCAAGGTGCCAGCGCCTAAGCCAATCAAGGCTACCGAAAGCGAAGGCTTTTGTTCCATGGCCCATTGCAATGTCTCCCCGATACCGCTGTCTCGCGCATAGTAGGTGGTCGGCACATGCCGGAGCGCGTCAGACAGAAACTGCTGGCCATGGGTCACATTGCCACTGAAAAACACCCGGTCATCGCGCTCGGGCTCCGAGACATAGCGCCGCTCCTTCACGGACACCGTGCCATAAAAATTTCGGACTTGGTCGAGCACAACTTCGGTACGGTCGTCCTTGCGGACCTCGCGCCAAGACCACGGGTTTTGCATGGCATACAACAAGGCCACCATGACCACTGCCGTCAAGGCCCCCGCGGCATGACGTACAAAACCACGAGATTGCCCCTCAATGCGAAACAAGACATGGCAAGCCAACACGGCCACTAGGACCAAGGCCATCAACCACTCGAGGTAATCGTCAAAGAATTGGGTGGCGACCAGTGTCACAAACAAGCCTCCGAATGCCCCCCCAATCGACATGCACAGGTAAAACTCGGTCAACCGACGCGTATCCACCGGCCTGCGGCGGTAGAGCTCGCCATGGCACAGCATGCAGACCACAAACAACAAAGCGTAATGCGACCAACGCACCTCATTCACGCCATAGTCCCAATCGATACCGAGCCAACGCGGTATGTCACTCAATCCTGAAGCGGCCAACAACACAACCAGCGTGAGGAATGCAAACAGCTTGGGGCGGTACCAACGGGGGTGGTCAAAAGTCAATATGAACGTGACCAAATACAAACCCAGTGTCGATACCCAAAGCCTGGGCTCTGGCGCCACGTCGTGGCTGATCTGATCGGTGGTCGCAATGAAAACCAATGAGGCCAAAGCCGGCAAAGCCACCCAGGACAGGCGCTGGACCCACGAAGGCTTCAGTACGCTGGCCGCTTGCTTTGGCACAACCTGGGCAGCACCGAAATGGGCTGCGCCGGCGGGCGTCTTGTTTTGCCACGCGCCCAAAGCCACGGGCAAACACAGCAAGGCAAACACCCAAAAGCCCGCTGTCCAAAGTCGCCCCATTTCCTGTTGTTCCAGCCAAGGCTCCAGCACATACGGAAAAGACAAAAGTGCCAAGAACGAACCCACATTGGACAAAGCGTACAAACGGAAAACCGATGAGGCGTGGGCCGTGCTGGTGAACCAGTGCTGAAGCAAAGGCCCGGTGGTCGCCAGACAAAAATACGGCAAACCCACACTGGCCCCCAAAATCAGCAACACCTGAAAGACAGGTGAATCAGGTGACTCAGGCCGAAGCTCCGCCCCAGGCAGCACTCTGGACGCCAACAAGGCCGCCAGCACCAACAAGGCCACATGGACACGCGCCTGGTTTTTCCGGGAGGGCAAGGCCGCCAAAGCATGAGCATACAGGTAGCCCATGCACAAGAGGGTTTGGAAAAACAGCATGGCCGTGGTCCAAACTGCGGGACTGCCACCAAACCACGGCAGTATTTGTTTGCTGAGCAGGGGCTGAACCTGAAACAACAAAAAAGCGCTGGTGAATATCGTCAGCGCAAATGGCAAGAAACTCCACGGATTGGGAGATGGATTGGGCAGGGGATGGGTCATGATCAGGCTTTGACTGGCCATAAAACCAGCACTTTCATTTTGATGAGTAAGACACCGCCTTGCTGCTCATACAAACAGCGCGTTTTCTTGTCCACTCTTGAATGGCGCCGATTCTACAAGCGTCAATTTGAACCAGGCCCCACGGTGCTGTGGGTTGAATTTGTTTCTCAGGACAAGCACAGGGAATATGTCGATGGATGGAGCTCGCTTTTAATGTTATTGAGTTAGCATTTATTCAAAATTCACCAAGCCCTACTGCACCCACCACTCGACCATGGCGATCGAATTAAGGGTAAACACCCACGATGCAATAAAAATCACGATTCATCAAAAATTAATGCGAAAAATGATTATTCTTCTGTCTTGACCCAGGAGCCAAATTGCTCAGATTTGCATGGCCCAGTCCCACGCACCTCACCAGGAGTTGATCATGAAGTTATTACGTGTTTTGATGCCGATTCTGCTGACCAGCTGGCTGAATGTGGCCTGCTCATCCACCACCGCCACACCTACCCCCAACACGGCCACCCCCCAAGCAGCCACAACGGCCTATGAACCTGTGCGCGGTCAAGCCGGTAAAGATGTGATCTGGATACCTACCCCGCCGGGCCTGATTGACAAAATGCTCACCGCGGCCAAGGTGACCGATCAAGACAGGTTGTTTGATTTGGGTGCGGGGGACGGCATCATCGCCATCACTGCGGCGCGCAAATACGGTGCGCGATCGGTGGGCATTGAATACAACCCCGACATGGCCCAATTTGCCCGGCGCAAAGTGGCCGAAGCGGGCATGACCGACAAAGTGCAGATCATCACAGGGGATATTTTCCAAGAAGATTTCAGTTCTGCCACCGTGGTCACCCTCTACCTGATGCCTCATCTGAACTTGAAGCTCCGCCCCCTTTTGCTCAAAATGAAGCCCGGCACGCGGGTGGTCTCGCATGCCTTCAACATGGGAGACTGGCAGCCCGATGAAACCATGTCGGAACAATACGCACAGGGCTATTTCTGGGTGGTCCCCGCGCAAATTGAGGGCGATTGGGTGATGACCGGGCTGGATGGCGGTCCCTCGCGCTTGAACATGAGTCAATCTTTTCAAAACATTGGCGGAATGCTCACCCGCGGTGGCCAAACCCAAGCCCTGCTGGGCGCCAAATTGCGTGGCGATGAGGTCAAGTTTCAATTCACCACTCCCGACCGAAAAGTGCATGCCTTCACTGGCCGCGTGGAAGGTCGCCGCATCACGGGCACGGCTGTCTCTGACTACATGCAGACACCCGTCGAAATCATCCGTCCTTGAACAGCATTTAAAACACACCAACGAGTTGGACGATCCAGATGAAACCTGACAGCGCCGCCCCCGCCAAAATACTCCGTCTACTGCAGCCCCTTTCAGCCGTGGCGCTGATCGTGGGCATCGTGATTGGGGCCGGCATTTTCAAAACTCCCTCGCTCGTTGCTGGCATCAGCGGAGATGCCGGCTGGGCGCTGGTTTTGTGGCTGGTAGGCGCCCTGATCTCCATCGCGGGCGCGCTTTGCTATGCAGAACTTTGCACGGCCTACCCCAATGCCGGGGGTGACTACCACTTTCTGCACAGGGCTTTTGGGCGCAACATTTCTTTCATTTATGGCTGGTCGCGCGCCACGATCATCAACACCGGCTCCATCGCCTTGCTGGCCTTTGTTTTTGGCGATTACATGAGCACGCTGGTGAACCTGGGCGCCTACTCCAATGCCGTCTGGGCACTGCTCATTGTCCTTGTCTTGACGGTGGTCAACCTGGCCGGCATTCACGCCTCTTCGCGCATACAAACCTGGTTGACCTTGACCGAAATTGTCGGTTTGCTGGCTGTTGTAGCGGCAGGATTTTGGGTGGATGCCCCCGCCTCCGGCGCCATCCAATGGTTTGCACAAGCGCCTGCACCCGCGCAATGGGGGCTGTGCCTGGTCTTTGTTTTGCTGACCTTCGGCGGCTGGAACGAAGCCGCCTACATCTCGGCCGAATTAAAAGGCGGACCACGCACCATGGTCCGGGTCATCTTGGCCAGCATGCTCATACTGACGGCCATTTACCTGCTGGTCAACACGGCTTTGCTGTTGGGTCTGGGCTTGAGCGGCTTGAGTCAAAGCAAAACCGCCGCCGGCGATCTGCTGGGCCTGGCCTTTGGCCCATGGGCGCAAAAGGCACTGGGCTTGTTTGTGGCCATTGCCGCATTGACCAGCATCAACGCCACCATGTTTGTCGGTGCTCGCACCAACTTTGCTGTCGGCAGCGACTGGAAAGCCCTGCGCAAATTGGGGCAATGGCAACTGGACATAGGCAGCCCCAAACAAGCATTGACTCTGCAGGCCCTGATCAGCATGGGCTTGATTGCACTGGGCACCCAAGAAGCCGACGGTTTTTCCGCCATGGTGGAATTCACGGCCCCCGTGTTCTGGGGTTTCCTGTTCCTGGTCGGGCTGGCCTTACTGTGGTTAAGGCAGACAGATCCGAGCACCACGCGCCCCTTCAAAGTGCCGCTTTACCCCGTGCTGCCCCTGATTTTTTGTGCCGCCTGCGCATGGCTAACCTACTCCAGCGTCACCTATGCCATCTCTCAAAAAGCCATTCACGTCTCCATGTGGCTGATTGCCAGCGGCATTTTGGCCTTGCTGATTTTGCGTGCGCGAGAAAAAACCCTCGACCAGCTGCCCCACCAAATCTGACGTCACGACTCCTCCATCTCCTGATTTTGACCAGGGGGTGTTGAGGCCGACGTTGAATTGACCCCCTCTTCTAATCAGCGTTGGCTACAAGGCAGCGACCTGCGGATGGAAAGCCAAGACAGCTTCATACAGCCCTCCCCGACCGATAATAGAAAAACTTTCAAGACCAGCCACACCGGAGAATCGCCTTGACCGCCAACAGCCTTCCTGTCATCTGGGTCGATGCGATTTTGCTTTTCACCTTTTGCGAATGGCTCTATTTGAGCTTCAGAAGCACCCAAACACAAAACGGTTTACGGTTTGCCGACATCAGCGCAGGGCTGCTGCCCGGGTGGCTGCTGATGCTTGCCCTTCGATTGGCATCGCCCCCAGAATTGCCCATCGAAGTGTTTGTTTGCCTTGCCCTCGCTGGCGTGGCGCACGCTTTGGATTTTTACCGAAGATACAAATAAATACCCGATTAGATTCATCACATTCTCAACAAATTGCCTTTAGCATGGGGGGGTGAATGCCTCATCTCCACCATCGCCGGTCCTGCCTCTGTCCTTGTCCGCTCTGAGGCGCGACATCGACTCGCCCGCGGGCCACATCAGCCTTTACAGCGCTGGGCCTCAAGACCCAATCCGTGGACTGCCCCCGCTGCTACTGGTACACAGCATCAACGCTGCAGCCTCAGCAGCCGAGCTTGCACCCCTTTTTGAACATTACCGGCAACAGCGTCCGGTCTACGTTCTTGAACTTCCGGGTTTTGGTTTTTCTAACCGCAGTGCCCGTCCGTACACGCCGCGCTTGATGACCGACGCATTGCATGCAGCGCTGGCAGTCATGAAGTCCGAGCAAGGCGCTGCAGCAGCAGATGTATTGGCGGTGTCGCTCTCCAGCGAGTTCGCTGCCCGTGCCAAAGACGAAGCGCCGCAAACCATTCGGCGGCTTGCACTGGTCAGCCCGACCGGTTTTAGCGGCAGAAAACTGCGCTATGGGCCAGCAGGTGGAACGCTGGGTTTGCCGTGGCTGCACCGCTTGCTGACGATGGACTGCTGGCGCCAGGGCATTTTTGATGCCTTGACGAGACCCGGAGTCATTCGGTACTTTTTAAAGCGCACTTGGGGTGCTGAAAAAATCGACGAGACATTTTGGCGCTATTGTTGGCTGACCTCGCGGCAGCCAGGGGCTGCCAACGCGGCCCTTTATTTTGTCTCGGCCTTTTTGTTCAGCAGCGACATCAACCAACTTTACGAGCGTCTGGACGGTCCGGTCTGGGTGTCCATGGCCACTCGCGGAGATTTCACCGATTACCGTGGCCGGCATACAGTTGAAGGCAAAAAAAATTGGCATTTTCATGCCATTGAAGGGGGTGCGCTGCCGTTTTTTGAAGACCTGCCCGCTTTCACCAAGATACTCGACCTGTTCTGGGACGCAGATCTCCCTTCTCAAAAAATTCAACATTGAGCGTCGTGCAGGCACCGACGCTGATGCCGACTTATCAGGTAGATGACGACAAAATTTCTTATGAGCAGGATGCTGCAAGGGAAATTATTCCTTCAAAACACTGAATGGACAGCGTTGGAAAAATTTAACTACTTTGAAGTTGTTCAATGAAAAATGTACCAACTTTAGAGCTGTCGTGACGAAGTGGACAGGCCAATGGATCGTTTCCACCTCAGGCGCCTGACATGCCCGGGTAAACCTGCACTTGTCACTTGTAACCAAATGGTTATGATGGTTTTGACAGGCACCTCACTCCATGAAGTGCCCAAGACCGGAGACAGCACCATGGCCATTGAAACCCCGGGTTACGCGTCCAAACACGCCGCGCTGGCAGCGCTGTCGTCGCGCTATGTCCAGGTCGACGAACTGCCGTGGCAAGCCACGCGTTTTCCGGGCATCCACATCAAAGTGCTCATGGAAGACGCCGCCACAGGCTTGCAAACCGTGCTCACCCGCATGGCCCCGGGCGCCACCCTCACCGATCACGAACACGTCGAGCTCGAACAAAGCTGGGTGCTCGAAGGCAGCCTGGTCGACCACGAAGGCGAGGTCACGGCAGGCAACTACGTCTGGCGCCCTGCGGGCAGTCGGCATTCGGCCAGCGCCCCGCATGGTGCACTGGTGCTGGGGTTTTTCCTCAAGCCCAACCGTTTTTACTGAGCGCTTTAAAGACCACCACGCCTGGAAAATAACTTATGAAATTTGGAGACTTCGTCAAGGTCAAATCCTTGTCAAGCCCGCAAGGCTTCAAGGAAAACCTGGAACGACTGGGTTTGCCCATGCCCTGCGATGACGAGCTGGAATCGGGAGACACCGCCGCCATGGCGCAACCCCTGACGGTTTCCGGACTCAAGGTCGGCAACCGCTACGCCATTCACCCCATGGAAGGCTGGGACGGTCTGGCCGATGGCAACCCGTCTGACAACACCCGCCGTCGCTGGACCCTGTTTGGCCGGTCCGGCGCCAAAATGATTTGGGGCGGCGAAGCCGTCGCTGTCCGTCACGATGGCCGTGCCAACCCCAAACAATTGGTCATGAGCGCGCAAACGCAATCGGGCATTGCGCAACTGCGCGAAGGTCTGGTTCAGGCCCACCGCGAAAGCATGGGCAGCGACAAAGACCTGGTCATTGGCTTGCAGCTGACCCACTCGGGCCGTTTTTGCAAACCCAACCTGGAAACCCGCATGGAACCCCGGGTGCTGTACAAGCACCCGCTGCTCGATGGTCGCTTTGGTCCCAAGGAAAACATTGTCGTCATGTCCGACGGCGAGATTCGCCAGCTGATCGATGACTATGTAGTGGCCGCCAAGCGCGCCTGGGACTGTGGCTTCCAGTTCGTCGACCTCAAACACTGCCACGGTTATTTGGGCCACGAATTCCTGTCGGCCAAAACACGTGAAGGCGACTTTGGTGGCTCCCTGCACAACCGCACCCGCTTCGTTCGCGAACTGGCGCAAGGCATCCGCGCCGAAGTGCCGGGCATGGCCTTGGGTGTGCGCTTGTCAGCGGTGGATTTTTTACCCTACAAAGCCGATCCGAGCCTGTCCGACGGCGAGTCCCTGGGCCCCGGCATTCCGGTTGATTACGCCAACGCCCTGCCCTACCGCTATGGCTTTGGCGTCCACGAATCCAACCCGCTGCTTTACGCGCTGGACGAGACAGCGCAATTTCTCAAAGTGCTGGAATCGCTGGACATTTCCATGGTCAATGTGACCGTGGGCAGCCCTTATTACACCCCCCACGTGACACGCCCGGCGCTTTACCCACCTTCAGACGGCTACCAACCACCGGAAGACCCGTTGGTGGGGGTGATGCGCCATCTGGAGATCGTGCGCGACCTCAAGAAAATGTTCCCCGCCATGGCGTTTGTCGGCAGCGGCTACACCTACCTGCAAGAGTTTTTGCCGCATGTGGCCCAAGCCGTGGTCAAACAAGGCTGGACCGACTTTGTGGGCCTGGGCCGCATGGTGCTGGCGTACCCGGATTTACCTGCCGACGTGCTGGCAGGGCGGGCCATGCAGCGCAAACGCCTGTGCCGCACATTCAGCGATTGCACCACAGCCCCACGCAATGGCTTGGTCTCGGGCTGCTACCCGCTGGACACACATTACAAAAAGTCGCCGGAAATGGCCGTGCTCACCCAAATCAAAAAAGCTGCCAAGTTGTCCTGACACCCCCTCACCATGCCCACCCGCCCCATCAAGACCACCGCACGCAACCCCGAGGACAGCCGCGATCGCATCTTGCAAGCGGCCCGCCAGGAGTTTGCTGCGCACGGTTTGGGTGGCGCACGGGTGGACCGCATCTCTGAGCAAGCGGGCATTAACAAGCGGATGCTCTACCACTACTTTGGCAACAAGGACGACCTCTTTGGTGCGGTGCTGGAAGCCAACTACGCCCACAAGCGCGCATCCGAACAGGCCATGCGCCTGGAAAACGAAGAGCCGCGCGAAGCCATTCGCAAACTGGTGACGCTGACCTGGAATTACTACATCGATCACCCCGAGTTCATGAACCTGCTCAACAGTGCCAACTTGCACCAAGCCCGGCATGTTCAGGCATCTTCCACCGTCAAGGAGATGCGCAACCCGTTCATCCACATGATCGGCAATATCCTGGACAACGGCGTTAAAGCGGGCGTGTTCAAGCCCGGGGTTGACCCCGTGCAGCTTTACATCTCCATCGCGGGTCTGTCCTACTTTTACCTGTCCAACCAGCACACCTTGTCGGCCATTTTTGGACGCAAATTGCTCAGCCCTGTCGCCAAAACCAAACGCCTGAACCACATGGTGGACATGGTGCGGTCTTACCTGGAACACGACAAATGAACCTGCCTCTTGAATTCACCGACGAAGCGCACTTGGAAGACGTCATGAGCACGCCTTCGCCCGCGCTGGTGCACAGCCTGGCGCAGCTGCAGGGCGACATCCTCATCTTGGGTGTGGCGGGCAAAATGGGCCCCACGTTGGCGCGCATGGCCAAGCGGGCAGCACCCCACAAACGCGTGATCGGGGTGGCGCGGTTTTCTAATCCGCAACTGCAAAGCAGCCTGAGCGCGCAGGGCGTTGAATGCATTCAGGCCGACCTGTTGTCGGCTGAGGCTCTGGCCGCCTTGCCGGATGTGCCCAATGTGGTGTTCATGGCAGGCCGAAAATTCGGCTCGCAAGGGAGTGAATGGCTGACCTGGGCCATGAACGCCCACGTGCCCGCACTGGTTGCCCAACGCTACAAAAAGGCCCGCATCGTGGCGTTTTCCACCGCCTGCGTTTACCCGTTTGTCGACGTGCATGGCCCCGGTGCACCCGAAAGTCTGGCCCCCACGCCGCCCGGCGAATACGCCAATTCGTGTGTGGCCCGCGAGCGCATGTTCGAACACTTTTCGCACGAGCACCAAACGCCAGGCTGCCTGCTGCGCCTGTCTTATGCCATCGACATGCGCTATGGCGTGCTGCACGATGTGGCGCGCACCATTTGGCAAGGGCTGCCGCTGTCGGTGGCCATGGGCCACGCCAACATCATCTGGCAAGGCGATGCCAACGACCTGGCCTTGCGCGCCTTGAGCGCCTGCACCACGCCCACCTCGGCCATCAACCTCAGCGGCCCACCCATTTCCATCCGCGATGTCGCCACACGCCTGGCAGCCCGTATGGGCAAAACCGTGCAGTTCACCGACACCGAGGGGTCCACCGCCTGGTTGATCGACTGCCGCAAGGCCGATGCCTTGTGGGGCCAGCCCTCGGTGGTGCTGGACACCTTGCTGGACTGGACGGCCGCCTGGGTCATGAAGGGCCACAAATCCTTGGGCAAACCCACCCACTTCGAGGTTCGCGATGGCCACTATTGATGTGTCAGGCTTGTTACCTGAAGCCGTATCTCAAGTCTTGCGCCAAGGTGCGGTGATTCCGGCGCACCCGCTGGCCCTCAATGCCCAACGCCAGCTTGACCCCCGCAGACAAAGGGCGCTCAGCCGCTATTACCTCGATGCAGGCTCTGGCGGCCTGGCCGTAGGTGTGCACACCACCCAATTTGCCATCCGTGAAAACGGCCTGTACGCCCCCGTGCTGGAAATGGCCATGCAAACGGCCCACGACTGGACGCCATTGGGCGGCAAGCGCCCCTTGGCCATGATTGCAGGCGTGGCCGGCCTTACCGGCCAAGCTTGCACCGAAGCGGCCACGGCCAAAGCCATGGGCTACCAAGCCGGCCTGCTCAGCTTGGCGGCGCTGCGCGGTGCCAGCGAAGCCGAGATCCTGGCGCACTGCCGCGCGGTGGCGCAGGTCATTCCGCTGGTGGGTTTTTACCTCCAGCCCGCTGTGGGTGGCGTGGTGCTGTCCGCCAACTTCTGGGAAGCCTTTGCCCGCATCGAACAAGTCGTGGCCATCAAGATGGCGCCCTTCAACCGTTACCGCACACTGGACGTGATCCGCGGCGTGGTCGCAGCCCATGCCGAAGAACGCATCACGCTGTACACCGGCAACGACGACCACATCGTGCTGGACCTGGTGACACCTTTTCACGTCAAGCGCGGGGCCGACACCGTGTCCGTGCGCATCCGGGGGGGCTTGCTGGGGCATTGGAGCGTCTGGACCCACAAGGCGGTTGCGCTACTGCAACGTTGCCAGCAAGAAGCCGCCTGCGAGCTGGTGTCGGCGCAGCTGCTGGCCCTCGATTCGCAAGTCACCGATGGCAACAGCGCCTTGTTCGATGTGGCCCATGACTTTGCCGGTTGCATTGCCGGTTGCCACGAAGTCTTGCGCCGCCAGGGCTTGCTCGAAGGCATCTGGTGCCTCGACCCTAACGAGGCCTTGAGCCCAGGACAAGCCGAAGAAATCACCCGGGTCAGCCAAGCTTACCCGGACTTGACCGATGACGATTTTGTAGCCCAGCACCTGGCCCGATGGCTGGGTGCTTAGCGTTTTAGTGTGGCTGTTGCAAGACAGCTTGTTTTTTTAACCTTTGATCCATGAAATGAGGAGACAGCAATGAAAAAGCGGACATTGATTCAAGCCATCGCCCTGGGACTCGCCCTGGGCACAGGCGCCAGCGCCATGGCGCAAGCCACCTGGAAACCCAACAAGCCCATCAACCTGATCGTGCCCTGGGCCGCAGGCGGCTCCACCGACCAGATCACCCGCATCGCAGCGGCCGAGATTGAAAAAACCCTGGGTCAAAAAATTGTGGTCGTCAACCAGCCTGGCGCCTCGGGTTCGATCGGCAGTAAAAATGCCTGGGAGGCCCCTCGGGACGGCTACACCTGGACCGCTGGTGCAGCGCAAGACCTGGGCACCTACCAGGCCCTGGGCATGCTCAATGCTGGCATCAAAGACTGGCACCTGTTTTTGCATGTGGCCAACATCGCCGTGATCAGCGTGAACCCATCCACACCCTATCAAAACATCGGTCAATTTCTCGATGCGATGAAAACCAAATCCGACATCAAGGTGGCCACAGCCGGGGTGACTTCGGGGGGGCACAACGCGATGGAAGCCATCGTGGCCGTTACGGGCAACAAGTACCGCCATGTGACCTATGACGGCGGCAACCCCGCCGTCATCGCCACCGTGTCCGGCGAGACCGATGCCACCTCGCAACTGGCCGTCGAGCAAGCCGAAATGATCCGTGGAAAACGGCTGCGCCCCCTGGCCACCGTGTCGGACAAGCCGCTCGAAATTGAAGGGCATGGCGTGATCGAACCGATTTCCAAGACCCTCGCCAACTTCAAGGCACCGGCCAACTACTTTGGCATCTTCATCCCCAAAGGTGTGCCTGCCGAAGTGGTGGCCACGGTCGAACGCATCTGGTCCACCCAGATCGCCAACAACGAAGCCATCAAGAAATACGCAGTGAACCGCGGCGCCTTCTTTGGCCCCGCCAGTGGTGATGCTGCACAAGCGGCGGCCTTCCCCGCCGTGCAGGCCAACGCCTGGCTGCTGCACAACGGCGGCAAAACCAAAGTGTCACCCGACACAGTGGGCATCCCCAAACCCTGATGGCACCACACGGGGCAGGCCCGCGCCTGCCCCACTTTGACAAAGGCCTGCCATGAGCATGGAAGTAGAAGACAACGAAGTGGTTTCACCGCGCGCGGACTTGATCGCCGCGGTGCTTTGGGTGGCATTTGGCTTGGCAGTCAGCATCGGCGCCTGGCGCATGGACCGGCTCGAAAAGCTCAGCATCAACCCTTATGAAGTTCCAGGCTTGGTGCCCTTTTTTCTAGGCTGCGCCATCACGGTGTTGGGCGTGGCGCTGTTCATTCGTGCCTGGGCTCAAGGCGGCTGGCATGCACCCACCGCATCGGCCAAAGCTCAAGACCCCACCTTGTTAAAACACATGGCGCTGGTGTTTGGCTGGTCGCTGTTTTACGCCCTGGTGCTGGTAGGCAAGGGGCTGCCTTTCATGCTGGGTACCTTCTTGTTCATCACCGTCTTCATCGGGGTGCTGGACCGTCAACGGCAAATCGAGATGGGCCGATCGGCCACCGCCCAGTGGGTGCGCGCAGCCATCTATGGCTGCTGTTGGAGCCTGCTGGTGGCCCTGTCTTTTGAATACATCTTTTTGGTCAGGTTGCCGTGATGTTTGATGGACTCTTTGCATTCGGACACTCATTGGCGTCGTTCATGACGCTCGAATCGGTGTTCATGGCGCTGGCCTCGTCGCTGGTCGGTGTGATCATTGGCGCACTGCCGGGCCTGACCGCCACCATGGGTGTGGCGCTCATGACCACCCTGACCATCAAACTGCCCTCGAGCCAAGCGCTTTTGATCCTGATCTGCACCTACGTGGGGGCCATCTACGGTGGCAGCCGCAGTGCCATCTTGCTCAACATCCCAGGCACACCAGCTTCGGCCGCCAGTTGTCTGGACGGCTACGCCTTGGCCCGCCAAGGGCATGCGGGCCGTGCCATGGGCATTGCCACCACCGGTTCGGTGCTGGGCACTTTGATCGGCATGTTCTTTCTGGCCCTGTTCACACCCTTGCTGGGAGACGTTGCGCTCAAATTCGGCGCCTATGAATTTTTCTGGCTCGCGGTGTTTGGCGTCATCATCTCGGCCACCTTGACCGGCGGCGATGCCCTCAAAGGCTGGATCTGCGGCTTTGCCGGCTTATTTATCGCCACCATCGGGCAAGACGGCATCCATGCCTTCGAGCGCTTTTCCTTTGACAACCGAGACCTGGCCGGCGGCTTTTCATTGGTGCCGGCTCTGGTGGGCGCTTTTGGTTTTGCCGAGATTTTGGTGGCCATGAAAGAGCGGCGCCCCGTCCCCAAAATTAACCCCTTTGATACCGTCATCCCCAAAATCAGGGACGTGCTTCAGTACTGGCGCACGATTTTGCGCTCCGGCATGATTGGCACCTTCATCGGCATTGTTCCCGGTGTGGGCGAAGACGTGGCCGCCTGGTCGTCATACGCCGCCGCCAAACGGGCCAGCAAGGAAAAAGAAAAATTCGGCAAAGGCTCCATCGAAGGCCTGATGGCGGCCGAAACCGGTGACAACGCCTGCGTGCCCGGGGCCATCATCCCGGTGCTGACCTTGCAAATCCCAGGCTCGGCACCAGCGGCGGTGCTGATGGCGGCCATGCTCATCCATGGCATCAAACCCGGCCCCATGATCATGCTCGAGTCACCGCAGTTTGTGTACGACGTGGTGGCCATGATGCTGCTGGCCACCATCGGCATTTTGATCTATGGCCTGGTCTTGACCAAGTTGCTGGTCAAGGTGCTGCGCGTGCCCACCACCCTCATCGTGCCCATGATTTTTGTGCTGTGCGTGGTGGGCACTTATGCGCTGTCATCGCGCCTGTTTGACGTGTGGACCATGCTGTTCTTTGGTGTGCTGGGCTATGTGCTGCGCCAATACAAATTTCCGGTGGCCCCGCTGGTGCTGGGCATTGTGCTCGGAGACCTGATGGAAAAAAGCCTGCGCCGGGGTCTGGTCTTGTCCGACGGCGATCTGACGCCCTTCTTCACCCGCCCGATTGCCGGCTCCATCTTTGCGCTGATCGCCATCATCTTGCTGATGCGTGCGCCTTTCATGAAAAACCTATTGAAGCGCCAAAGCCCATGAAAATCGCCCTGTGCAACGAAGTGCTGGCGCCCATGCCATTTGCGGCGCAATGCCAGATGGCCCGTGCCATGGGCTACATGGGGCTGGAAGTTGCCCCCTTCACCCTGACCGACAACCCCGAAAGCTTGACCACCACACAAGCCCGGCAATACGCCCAAGTGGCGGCCGACCATGGCCTGGCGATCACCGGCTTGCATTGGCTGCTGGTCAAGCCCGCGGGTTTGTCCATCACGCATCCGGACGGCCAGGTGCGCCAGGCCACCACCGACTTTTTAAACCACCTGTGCGAGATATGCGCTGCCATGGGCGGGCGTTACCTGGTGCACGGCTCGCCCCAACAACGCAGCATCCATCCGGGGCAAAGCCACGATCAGGCCCTGGCCCTGGCGCAAGACGTGCTGGCCAAGGTGGCGCAAACCGCGCAAAGCTTTGGCGTGACCTATTGCCTGGAGCCGCTGTCGGCCGACCAGACCCCGCTCATCAACACCGTTGCCCAGGCCGCCACAGTGGTTCGACACATCAACAACCCCTTTTTCAAAACCATGCTGGACACCAGCTCGGCCGGCTTGGCCGAAATCCTGTCCATGCCCGAGCTGATTGCGCTGTGGATGCCCCAAGGCGTCATGGCGCATGTGCAGCTCAACGACCCCAACCGCCGCGCCCCCGGTCAAGGCCCCATGCGGTTTGGCCCCATCTTGGCGGCCCTGCAGCAGCAGGCTTACAGCGGTGTGGTGGCGGTCGAGCCCTTTGATTATTTTCCCGATGGCCCTGGCTGCGCCGCCTGGTCCGCCGCCTACCTCCAGGGCCTGCTGGAAAACGCAGCGCCCCTGACCCTCCACAAGCCCCCTTCGATCTGAAACCCGAGACCCGCACCATGCCACCCAGCTTTCGCATTGCCGAAATTGAACTGCTTGAAATTCCAGTGGTCCTGCGCATGCCCTTTCGCTTTGGCGTGGTCACGCTGCGCCAGTGTTTTCAGGCCTTTGTGCGGGCCCGTATCGTCATGCCCGATGGCCAAAGCCACTGGGGAGCCTCGGCCGAAATGATCGTGCCCAAATGGTTCGACAAAAACACCCAGCTCAGTGACGAAGACAACTTTGAGCAAGAACGCCGTGTGTTGCGACTGGCCAAAGCTGCCTATTTGGCCGATAGCAGCCCCGACACCGCCTTTGGCCACTTTGCACGCCACCACGAAGCCCACCTGCGCGCCTGCGCTGCAGAAAACTTCAACCCACTGCTGGCCAACTACGGCCCGGCACTGATTGACCGCGCCCTGATCGACGCCCTGTGCCGCGCCCTGGGCCAATCGTTTTATGCCGCCGTGCGGCACAACACCATTGGCATGGACGAACGCATGCCCTCATTTAACGGCTTGAACATGGCCCGCTTTCTGTCCAGCCTCCAGCCAGCCCAAACCCTGCACGCGCGGCACACCGTGGGCCTGCTGGACGCCATCACGCGGCAAGACGTGACCGAGCCCGCCAACGATGGCCTGCCCGAAACTTTGCAGGAAGTGCTGCAGGTCTATGGCCACCGCTACTACAAACTCAAGGTCAGCGGCCGCATCGACGCCGACATCGATCGGCTGTGCGCCATCGCCTCGGTGCTGGACAGCCTGCCCGAGGCTTACCACGCCACGCTGGACGGCAACGAGCAATACCAAAACGCCGAGCAACTGCTCGAACTGCTCACGCGCATGCGCGCCCAGCCCGCCTTGCAACGACTGGTGGCCAGCATCCTGTTCATCGAACAACCCATCAACCGCATGCACGCACTGGACGTGGACCTGAACCAACTGGACCTGGGCATGCCCGTCATCGTGGACGAATCCGATGGCCTTCTCGACACCTTTGTGATGGCCCGCGAACGCGGCTACACCGGCATTTCCAGCAAAACCTGCAAAGGGGTGTACCGCTCGCTGCTGAATGCGGCACGCTGCGCCGCCTGGAACCAAGAGGCGTCTGCGCCAGGGCGCTATTTCATGTCAGCCGAAGACCTGACGGTGCAAGCCGGTTTGTCGGTGCAACAAGACCTGGCCCTGGTCAACCTGATTGGCGTTACCCACGTCGAGCGCAATGGCCACCACTATGTGAATGGCCTGCAATCACGCCCCCAAGCCGAGCAAGCCGCCTTTTGCCAGGCCCACCCCGACCTGTACGAGCACAGCCACGGGGCTGCCCGCCTGCGCATACGCGAAGGCCAGCTCCACATCGCCTCGCTCGATGCGCCCGGCTTCGCCAGCGCTGTGATGCCCGATTTTGGTGCCATGCGACCTCTCTGAACACACAGCTCAAAATAAAGTTACCCTCGTCAACTGAAGCCAACCATCTGGAGACAACATGAAAACATTTCACCACACAGCATGGCTATCCATGACCTGCCTTGCTTTGCTAACCCCATGGAGCGCCAATGCTCAAGGGGCCTATCCCAACAAACCGATCAGAGTGGTCGTGCCATTTGCGCCTGGCAGCACAACCGACATCATTGCCCGCGCGATTTCAGACAAGATGAGCCAGAGCATGGGACAACCATTGGTGATTGATAACCGTGCAGGCGCAAGCGGCACCATCGGTCAGCAGGCTGTCGCCACAGCAGCACCGGATGGTTACACCATCATGATTCACTCTTCATCTCACACCGTGAGTCCTTCGACCTTTGCCAAGTTGCCGTTTGACACAGTGACCGACTTTTCAGGCGTGACCCCGATTTCAAGTACACCCAATGTGCTGGTCATGTCGCCTGCCAAAAACATCAAGTCACTGCAAGAATTGCTCTCTACCGCCCGAGCAAAGCCAGGTGGAATGAATTTTGCGTCTGCTGGTCAAGGCAGTGCGACGCATTTGAATGCTGAAAAATTCAAATTGGCAGCAAAAATCGAAGCCACCAATATTCCTTTCAAGGGTTCCAGCGAGGCGGTGACCGAAGTCATTTCTGGTCGCGTGGATTACTATTTTTCACCCATAGCGCCCGTCATTGGTCAAATTCGAAGCGGCCAATTGGTCCCATTGGCGGTTGGTTCATCCAAGCGTGCAAGCGCTTTGCCGCAGGTGCCAACGACTGCAGAAGCCGGCGTTCCTGGCTCAGAATTCAACTTCTGGATTGGCATGATGGTCCCCGGGAAAACGCCCAAAGACATTGTCAACCGGCTGAATGAAGAGGTCGCTAAAGCCTTGGCGACTGCCGAAGTCAAAGAGCGTTTTGTCACATTGGGCGCTGATGCCTGGACCCTGAAACCTGATCAATTTGACGCCTACATCCGCGATGAAATCAAAAGCAACGCGGTGCTGGTCAAAGCTGCAGGGCTCTCACCTGCCCCATGAACGCCCACGCCAAACAGCCTTGGAAAAGCAGCCCGAGCGTTTGATGCACGACTTTTTCAAATGCGTTTACACCTTCAACGAAAGGCAAAGCTGTGCCCTTGATTTTGAATCTGCCAACGGCCAACGCCGGCTTGGAAAACTACAAACTGCGCGGCAGCGCACCTTTGAAACCCCAGTCCCGTACGCCATTCAACCGCATGGCCTACTCGGCAGCACATGTGGTGTCTGATCCGCTGGCATTGGTGGACCCTTGGCTTCAATGTGCGGTGGATTGGGATGCCACGATCGCCTACAGACGCCACTTGTGGTCTTTGGGCCTGGGGGTAGCCGAGGCCATGGACACCGCGCAGCGTGGCATGGGTCTGGACTGGCCAACTTCATTGGAACTGATCCGCCGCGCACTGGATGCTGCCCAGGATGTGCCGGGAGCGCAAGTCGCCTCGGGCTGTGGCACAGATCATCTGGTTCTGGACGATGTCACCCGTGTCGATGAAGTCATCGCAGCCTACGAAGCACAGATGGAGGCGATTGAAAAGCTGGGGGGCAAACTCATCATCATGGCCAGTCGGGCACTGGCGCGTGTGGCCAAGAGCCCCGCAGACTATGAGCGCGTGTACGACCGAATTTTGAGTCAGGTCAAACAACCCGTGGTGCTTCATTGGCTGGGCGACATGTTTGACCCGGCGCTCAAGGGCTACTGGGGCAGCGCTGATCTAGAGCAAGCCATGAACACCGCCTTGGGCATCATTCAAGCGCACCCTGCAAAGGTAGATGGTGTCAAAATTTCCTTGCTCGACAAAGACAAGGAAATCGCCATGCGCCGTCGCCTGCCGCCCGGCGTGCGCATGTACACCGGTGACGACTTCAACTATGCCGAGTTGATTGCTGGCGATGGTTTTGGACCTGACATCGTCCATGGGCAAAGCGACGCGCTGCTGGGCATATTCGACGCGATTGCACCAGCCGCCAGCGCGGCACTTGCCGCACTGGCTGATGGAGAATTGGATACATTTCACGCGATCCTGGGACCGACGGTCCCTCTGTCACGCCATATTTTCATGGCGCCTACACGCTACTACAAAACAGGCGTGATTTTCATGGCTTGGCTCAACGGTCACCAAAGCCATTTCAGCATGATTGGCGGGCAGCAAAGCACGCGTTCAATTCAACATCTGGCAGAGTTGTTCCGATTGGCCGATGAGGCCAATCTTCTCGAGCATCCCGAGTTGGCTGTGCATCGAATGAAAAATTGGATGTCGATCCATGGTGTGGAATAAACCTGAAAACCTGTCTGGCACTCGTCTAATTTTCGGGAAAAGTGTACCCACGATGAAACCGGTCATGGTGGTTGAAGATGCCTTGGCATCATGGCCACTTTGTTCGCAAAGAAGCAATGACCAGACCGACAAGCGCTTCAGGCAAAAAAGATAAGCCATTTACAGGCTCCTGAATGAAGAGCCCCAGGGCGATTGACACCGCCATGGCTGCCAGCGAAGAAAGCCGCCGAAATACGCATGCATCTTTCACTGGCGTGCGGCTATACACGCCTGAACCGTGTTGCGCGATGGGCTTTTATCAGGAAATCTCGACGCTGTGTCCCTTGATGTAAGTCTCTAAAAAGCCGATTTGCTGACCCATTTGACGAATGCTGTCCTTGACGACATCACCAATCGAAATCACGCCGACAACCCGCCCGGATTCCACGACGGGCAGATGGCGAAAGTTGCGGGAGGCCATCAAGCCTGTGCAGGCCTCGATGGGATCCTGCAGCTTGACCGAGACCGGATCGACCGTCATGACTTCCTGAACCAGCACTTGCTTGGCATCCAGTCCCGGTAAAAGCACCTTGATGGCGCAGTCTCCCTGCGTGAGAATACCGAGCAACTTGTCGTCTTTGATGACCAGGATCGCCCGCACTCGGTTGTCCCGCATGAGTTGCAGGGCGACGACCACTTTTTCATCGGGCCTGACGCTGATGACGACGACGGGTTGCGGCTTTTGCTCTAAGCATGTTTTTACGCTGGTCATAGGGGATGCCTGTTCAGAATATCCGTTGGAGAAAAAATTAATTTTCGCATACGCTTGGAATTTTTGCAGCCGTTGCCGCGCTCGTCCAAGAGTTTGCGGTTAATCGCGGTCATTCAAATGGCTAATCACCCAACAAGCCAACGCAATCAGCAAAATAGCGCCACTTTCATACAAAAGTATGGAGGGGTCTCCGTCCTTGCCCTGAAGAATGATCAGACGGCTTAAGGCCGTCATGGCTATGAACAAAGGTATGGTGATGGGAATTCGGTGACTGCTGTAGAACGCGCCAAGCATGCCCAAAACTTCCGCATAGATGAACATCAGTAGCAAATCCTTCAGCGCAACGCTGCGCTGCTCGATCAACACCATGACTTCTTGCGCCATGGCGCCAACCGTAAAAAGGGCGATGATGACCAGAAAACACTTTTCGGTCACATCAATGACTCGTTTGATCGACATCGAAATCTCCTGCAGCAGTGGTTTGGTTCCAACATTATCAGACGAATCTGCTTGTCGCTGATTTTCGGCACCCTTGGTCAAATCTGACTCGGCAAGCTGATGGCCGCCACCGATGTCAAAGTAAACACCGCGGCCCATTTTGAGCCCCCCAATCGATCGCCCTGCTTATTTTTTGAGCAATAATGGGCGCAGTGAGATGAACGCGAGTGGTTGAATTTATAAAACTCATGGAGACACCATGCCAGGTTCCATCCTTACCCCGGATCAGCGTGCCCAGTTCGATCAAGATGGTTACATCATGGTCCGAAAGCTTTTCGATGGGGAAGAAATTGCGATACTGCGAACGGCGATAGAGAACGATGCGTCGATGCGCAGCCGCTTGTACGACCGCAACGATTCATCGGGAAAATCGACGCGAATGGCGACTTGGAATCATCCAGGCGACAGCGTCTATGGCCTGGCAGCGCGATCGCATCGCGTGGTTGACACCATGGAGGATCTCCTCGGCGGCGAGGTGTATCACTACCACTCCAAGCTGACGGCCAAGGAACCGTTCGAAGGCGGGGCATGGGAGTGGCATCAGGATTACGGCTATTGGTACCACAATGGCTGTGTATTCCCCTACATGGCGAGCGTGATGGTCGCGCTTGATCGCAGCACGCGCGAGAACGGCTGCCTGCAGGTCGTCAAGGGATCGCACCAGTGTGGCCGCATCGAGCATGGCGTGCTGCCTGGAGAGCAAGTAGGCGCCGATCCAAGGCGGGTTGCTGAGATGCTCAAGCTGATGCCGATTGAATATGCGGAGATGGAGCCCGGCGATGGCCTGTTCTTCCACAGCAATGTGCTGCACCGCTCAGACCAAAATCGTTCTGAAAATCGCCGCTGGACTGTGCTGCATTGCTACAACGCTGCGCGCAACAACCCCTACCTGGCGCATCACCATCCTTTTTACACACCGCTCGACAAAGTCGACGATGGCGCGATCAAGCGAGCAGGCGTGAAATTTGCCAGCGGCATCGATGAATTTCGGGAAAAGTCAGCCAATCCGCCAGAGTTAAATCGGACGATCAGATAACGCTTTTTTCAAACTGACCCGGTTTTTTATAAGGCAGCGCCATGAAAATCGTCGACATCCGGATTCATGTTTTAAAAAGCCCGCTTGCGGAACCCTTCGCATTTTCGCAAGGCTGGGTTCGCCAGCGCAGCGCAACGCTGGTGGAAGTGTTGACCGATGAGGGGATTACCGGCTGGGGCGAAGCGTTCGCGCAGGGCTTGGAGCCGCCAGAAATTGCAGCGGCTGCTGTCGAACACGCATTGAAGCCTTTAATTTTGGGCGCCAACGCCTTGGATACCGAAGTGCTATGGCACAAGATGTACCACGCCACACGCGACTACGGCCGCAAAGGCTCGGTGATCGCAGCGATCAGCGCCGTCGACATCGCGCTCTGGGATATCGCCGGAAAAGCGCATGGCGTCCCCATCCATGTTTTGCTGGGCGGCGCGTTCAGAATGCGCGTTCAGCCCTATGCAACCGGCTTTTATCGCATCAAAGGTCAGGGTGAATCGGCACGACTGGCGGAAGAGGCCATTCGTCACCACGAAGCGGGTTTTAAGGTGATGAAGGTCAAGCTAGGCTACGGCGTAGACGACGACATCAAGTGCATGCAAGCCATCCGTGTTGCCATCGATGGTCTTGGCATCACGCTGATGATCGACACGAACCATGCCTACGGCCGCGCGGAGGCGCTGCGCCTCGGCCGTGCACTCGATGGCTACAACTTGCGCTGGTACGAAGAGCCCGTAGTCCCGGAGGACCTCCTTGGGTATTCGGAGATGCGCGAGAAGTTAACGATGCCGATCGCCGGCGGTGAAAATGAACACACGCTGTTCGGCTATCGCGATCTGTTTGCTGCAAACGCCGTCGATATTGCTCAGCCTGACCTTTGTTCTTGCGGTGGAATCAGTGCGGCGCGCCACATCGTGACGCTAGCGCAAGCACACAGCGTTGCGGTCAATCCCCATGTGTGGGGATCGGCTATTGCACAGGCAGCGTCGCTGCAACTGATTGCAGCGCTGCCAGTCACGCATCATTCCTTGTTCGCACAGGCGCCTGTCCTCGAATTCGACTGCTCCTCTCATCCTTTTCGACAGCATTTGATCACCCAGCCCATTCAACAACGCGACGGATGGGTGACGATACCGGATGGACCAGGGCTTGGCGTTGAGCTCGACCGCAGCGTGATTGAACGTTACCGATCTTGTTGAATGGGTAGGGGTAATCAACGCATGTCTTTGGGCAGTTGTTAGGCGATAGCAGTCCACTTCAAATAAGATTTTTTTGCAAATTCCGAGAGCTTCCAGCAGCCCTGCAGCGTGTTGTTTCCACGCTTCTCTGGTCTGAACAGCAGATCTCAAAAAAACAAACGTAGCTTTTATTTCAGCTCAGGTCCAGAATGGTCCCATGAGCAACAACCAAGAATCCCAAATCGCCACAGACGGTTTGCGTTACAAGAGCAAGGAAGGTGGCTCGCCCTTCAAAGACTCTGCCAACATGTCCTCGATCAGTTGCTACAAATGCGGGGTGCACAAGCCCAGGGCATTGGGCGTTTTCAAGATGATGATCAACCAACGCATGTTCATGTGCGGGGACTGCATGCCCCCAAAGTCTGCGTAAGTTTTGCCGCCATCGTCGCTCTGACCCCACTGACGCGGGCGCTCCCATCTGGGCAATTTTAATCCGTTGGCCAGCAGCAAAGCGCGCCATCGAATGCAACCGACAAGCACAAAGAATCCTGAGAGACTGCTTGTCGCGGCTCGACCAAGCGCTTTAAATTCCAAACACCCATGGTGCTGGCCTTGTCGCGTGGGTTCTCTGAACGCCCAGCATTTCCGTCAATAATGTTGGTGTGATATAGCCGCCAAATTGATTCGCATCAACACACTGCCCTGGCCTTCAAAGGCTGAGGACGTCGAGTCAGTCACACGTCTGTGCTCAAGCAACGAATAAATGATCAGCCCAATTCAGTCACCTTGATGAGACAGCAGACCCCACCTCCTGTTCCTATGCCTGCTGCTGATGCAGCACAACGCCGCCTGGTGCAGGTGCTGTTTATCGGCGTCTTTATGGCGGCACTCGATTCAGCCATCGTGGGGCCGGTTCTGCCTGCATTGCGTGAAACCTTTGGCGTAGACAACCGCACTGCCGGCCTGCTCACGACCGTTTTTTCTTTGTCCTCGTTGTGCAGCACGGCGCTGATGGCTTACTTCAGCGACCGCCATGGGCGCCGTCCGGTGTATTTGGCCAGTGTGGCGCTTTTCGCCATCGGCTCTCTGTGCATCGCTGCTGCCCCCAGCTTTGACCTGCTGCTGCTTGGCCGTGCCATACAGGGCATCGGCGCAGGGGGCATTGCGCCGGTGGCCAGTGCCGTGATTGGTGATGTGTTCACCGCCGAGCGGAGGGGCCGCATTTTGGGGCTGATTGGCGCCACCCACGGCATGGCCTTTGTGCTCGGGCCGCCACTGGCGACCGTGCTCACCTCCACGCTGGGCTGGCGCTGGCTGTTCCTGGTCAACCTGCCCGTCGCGCTGGTCGTGCTGTGCTTGGGTGTCCGCAGCTTGCCACGCCAGCACAGCGTCGCGGCACCTGGGCCCATTGACCTGGCAGGTATCACCGTGACTTTGTTGTTTCTGCTGTGTTTGGTGCTGGGTATTTCACGCCTGCCGGATTCGGCCACGGGGATGCTGCTGTGGCCTTGGTTTCTGGCGGCCAGTGGCGTGCTGCTGGTCGCTTTGGTGGCCATTGAAAAACGTCAGGCGCAAGCGCTGATTCCCATTTCGCTGTTTGCTAATCGGCAACTGGCCTTTGCCTATGCGCTGACGCTGGGCGTAGGGTTCTCCATGGGAGGCATTGTATTTTTGACCTCCATCGCCACGCTGGCTTATGGGATAAGCGTTGAAAACGCGGGGTTGGCACTGTTGCCTCTGGTGCTGTGCTCCATGGTGGGCTCAATGGCAGCGGGGCGGCTGCTGAACCGCCTGGGTGCCCGCAACATGGTGATCTTTGGTTTCGGGCTGTTGACATTGGGCTACCTGCAAAGCGCCGTGCCGCAAACCGGCTTTACCGCTTTCGTGGTGGCGTCTGTGCTGATCGGTATTGGCCTGGGTGTGGTGGTCAGCGGCGCGCTGCGCACCATTGCGATCGACGAAGCGCCGCCGGCCCTGCGCGGCACAGCCCAAGGGCTGATCAACATTTTCAATGCCGTGGGGACGCTGTTGGCTGTGACCTGCATCAGCGCCATTGCGGACTTGGATGGCGGCGAGCTGACAGGTTTTGGCCATGCTTATCTTGGCCTGGGGTTGAGCATGCTCATGATGTTGTTGCTGGCGTTTGGGCTGAAAAGGAAGTCGGCCAAATCCGCGCCCATCTGATCTGCTCCATCACTTCCAATTCAGATCCCGTTTTCTGTTGGGTGCAGCGCCATCAAGCACACTGGTCTTGACCCCGTAACCCCGTGCCGCTGGCCTGTTTGATTGACCGCTCGTTTTCCCGCAATTCCCTCACGGGCACAGGGCCCAACGCGCTGTGCAATTAGTGAAAAACGGCCTGTGCCTCAACCCATCGTCCTTTTCAGGCTGGAGAAAAACAGCTCCGACTGAAGACGCTCCCCGTTGGTCTGATCTGCCACACGCTGAGCCAGGGCGGCGTCCACAGGCTTCAGCGCCACACCGGTCGAAGCCGCCAGCACCTGCGCTTGGCAGGCGCGCTCCAGGTAGTACAAGTCGTCATAGGCGTAGTCCACGCGTTCACCGCACACGATGACACCGTGGTTGCCCAAGAACACCACATCTGCCCCATTCATGGCATTCGCGATGCGCTCCCCCTCGGTCATGTCCAGGGCCAACCCGTTGTAGTGGGCATCCACCGCCACGCGGCCATGAAAGCGCATGGCGGTTTGGGACAACCGCGTGTCCAAGGCCCGTGCCATCGTCAAGGTGAGCGCCGTGGCGTGCGGCATGTGGGTGTGCAGCACGACCGACTTGCGTGCAATGCGGTGCACCGCAGCATGGATGAACATGGCCGTGGGCTCCACCGGGTGACGGCCCGCCAGTTGCTTGCCCTGCGCGTTGCACATCACGATGTCAGGCGCACGCACCTCACTCCAATGCAGGCCACGCGGGTTGAGCAAAAACCAGTCATCCCGGCCGGGTACCGCCACGCTGAAGTGGTTGCACACACCCTCGCTCAGTCCCTGGTGGGCGGCAGCACGCAAGGCGAGCGCCAGATCTTCACGCAGCGGCAACAGGGCTTCAAAGGTTTCATCGGGGTGCATGGTGTTCCTCCATCTTCCAATCATCGGTTTTTATAAATGGCGCAGGTCTGGTTTGAGCGAGCTTGGCGTCTTCAGATATCCAACCGATAAAACCGGGCAGCATTACCCACAAAAAAATCATGCTGCTGCTTCTCCGTAAATTCTGAAACCATGCTGGCCACAGAATTTAACAAGATTGAAAAATCAACCCTCAGCCCAGCAACAGGAAAATTGGATGCGAACATGCACCGCTCAATGCCAAAAATGCTGATGGCTCGAAGCACAATTTCTTTGTTGGAGGCACAGTCCCAAGCTTGGTCTTTCAAACCAAATTCAGAAACTTTGAGATGCACATGGTGGTTTTTGGCCAAGGCTTCCATGGCTTTGCTCCAAGCCAAAATACCCTGCGCACTTCGGTCCCAAGGAAAACCAGTGTGGTTCAAAACGATGGGTGTATTGGGAAATTGCCGGGCCACTTCAGCCGCTTCATACAGGTGCCAATACGGCACCCTCAAGTCCCAGCTAAAGCCATATTGCGCCAAGCGTGCATAGCCTTCTAACCACCTTTTGTCTTGCATGCCACCAGGCAAATTTTTTGTTAAAAGATCGGGGCTTAAAGTGGTCTTGGGTTTTGACCTGATGCCCTTGACCAAAGGAAAAGCAGCCTGCATCGAAAGTACTTCTGCCGCATTGTCCGTATCAAACCATGCATGCGCCACAATGGCTGTGGGCAAACCAGTTTGCGCATGAATATCGGTCAGCCACCGGGTCTCGCCTACTTGATCATTTCGGTTCCATTCAGCCTCGCAATGCACAGTGGCCAGCACCTCAAAGTCTTTGCTGTCTTGCAAATAGTCTTTGAATAAATAATTGCGCTTGATGCCATCGTAATTTCCCAAGAAGAAGTTGGGTTCTGGATGGTCTTTTAACCACGGGTAGTCATTCTTTTCCAAATCCCAAAAATGATGGTGCGCATCAATGAATTGCAGCTTTTTTTTCTCGGGATGGGCTTGCGTCATGTCATTTGGCAAAGAAGTGTTGATCTTGTGATTGACGAAGTTGATAAAGAATGCTGGTGGGATCTATTTCAACATCACTGCAAGTGACAATTTTGCCTTTAGGAATGGGGCGTATCACTTTTGCACCGGCACACAAGTAATAAGGCAATGGATTGCTGGACGACATGGGCTTGGCATCCATAAGTTGATGGCCTAGCCCTGATATGACATGCCGCGTGCCGATTTCAAACAACTCACCCACTTCAATTTGGCGCTGCGCAATGGCAATTAAATCGACCACGGGGCGAACATCTCGGCCGCCGCAGGAGGTGCCCAGTTTGACCGTCGAGAGAATAGACATGGCCGCCTCAGCGCCCAGCAAATGCACCGGGTTGTGAATCAGAACGTATTTTCCGTTGGGGCAAGTTGGAATGCCCTTGGCGGCAAAAAGCTTTCCTGTTGCTACATCGGGTGCTTCTATCACCACAAACACACCACCTGCAAAACTGAGCTCATCGGGGCGGCGCAGGCAGTTGAACATGTCTACACGGCCTTTGCCACTGAGAATGCCGCCCTCTTCCTTGGGTCTATAAATACTGGGCAATTCAACGGTTCTGGCCAGAGGCGCATGCAGGCTTGCGCAATCAGGCAGCAAACCCGTGTGGTTGGCCACTATGCCCATTTCGCAAAGATCTGGAACTGTTGTGAGTTCAAATGGAACGCTTGCTCGGTTTGCTAAAACCTCAGCCCATGAATGATGTTCGCTGGGAATAAAGTTTTGGCCTAATGCATTTGAAACCACTGTTTGGCCCCAAGCCTTCACCTCGTTTGTTGCCGGCGTCCATACGAAATCAGATTCGCTAGATTTGCCTGCAGCCATAACCGGCAAACCCAATAACCGGGCCCACCCAATCAGACCAATGAGCAAACTAGGCTGATCGCCATCGACTGGAGAGACCACCACCTTGTGTTGCTTGGCCAGTCTGGCCAATTCAGCACCCACCACAATCTCAGCCTCCTTGGTGGCCATGACCACATGCTTGCCAGACTTGATGCACGCCAGTGCAGTGGCCGCAGCACTCTCAGGATCACCCGTTGCTTCGAGGACTGCCTGCAAGGGGAGTTGCGCAAGCCAATCGGCATGAGTAAGAACAACACACAGATTTTGAGAGATGGCGTTTATTGCTGATTCAAGGTCTTGCGCTACAAAAATTTGCGCTTTGTCGATACCAGACTGAACGGCCACTTGGAAGGCTTTTTCGGGTTGCTGGTCGCAGATGGCAACCACCTTCACGCCCTTCATTCGATGAATCTGAGACACAAAGGTGGCCCCAAATTCACCCGCACCGACGAGTCCCACGCCAGACTCAATGGAGTGGGTCGTGGAAAATTGATGAAAGATTGACTCAATGTTCATGCTTAATTCTTGCATACAAAATTAAACTCTGTCAAACTGATCCCAGTCATGAAGAAAAAAATTACCAATCACCTTACCCCGCTAGACAGCTTGTCGGCTGCAACAAAAAACAACGCCATGTTACGCAAAGGGGACATGCATGCCAGCACCGCACAGACCTTGCGCAACTTGATCGTTGCCGGCGCCATTGGCCCAGGTGAAAAGTTAAATGAGCGTGAATTGTGCGAACGCCTTAATGTGTCCAGAACACCTGTGCGTGAAGCGATCAAAACTTTGGCGCAAGAAGGCTTACTGGATATCAACCCCAATCGTTCCCCTACCGTCACCCGACTGGATGCAGAAGAAACTGCCGCTTTGATCGATGTTGTCTCGGCCATTGAGGCACTTGCGGGCGAATTGGCTGCAGCACGCATTACAGAGGCAGAAACAGCCGAATTGGGCATTCTTCACTACACAATGCTGAAGCATCGCGCCCAGGCTCAGCTGCCAGACTATTTCAAAGCCAACAAGGCTTTTCACCGCTTGATATTGGAATACTCTGGCAACCCTGTTCTGCTGTGGGTCTGGGATTTATTGGCGCTGCGCATCGATCGCGCACGATACGCCTCCAACTTGTGGCCCGAACGCTGGGACAAGGCCATGGTTGAGCACAACGCCATTCTTGAACGCATCAAACAGCACGACAGCCCGGGCGCGGCAAAGGCCATGAAGTCGCATGTTCAAAATGGACTTTCTCTTGTTGTGAAGTCAATTCGAGACCAATCGATACCCGTCAAAAAGAAAATAAGTTCCCAGTCAAAGAGCACTTGACGATCAAAATCTTGTATGCAAGAATTAACTTTAAAGGAGACAGACATGACCAACTCGACGAAACAAACCTCTTCCATCAACAGACGCAGTGTTTTGCAAGCAGGGGCTGCCGCTTCCGTGGGCTCTTTCTGGATACCGGCAAAAGCAGCCGTTGAACTGAAACTCACCCACCCTGCCGATCCCTCGCACCCTGTGCACATCGAAGCCGAAAAAATGGTGAAACGCATCAGCGATCGCACCAATGGCGAAGTCAAAATTACAATTTTCCCCAACAACGCACTGGGCTCACCTGTCGAAACCGCACAGCAAACAAGGCTTGGCGCCATCGACATGATTTTGATGAACCCCTCCAACATCGAGTCAATTTCCAAGCCTCTGGGCGTGATCAATATTCCCTACCAATTTGACAGCTACGAGCACGCCCACAAAGCACTCGATGTCACTGGCCGCGCTTGGCTTGCCCAACAGTTTTCTGCTGTGGGTTTCAGCTGGATTGCCAACTTTGAATGGGGCTTCCGCGCACTTTCGAACAGCCGCAAAGCCATCCGCACCCCAGACGACATCAGAGGTCTGAAGTTGCGTGTGCCGCCCGAATTGGCCATCAAATCTGCATTTGAAGCCTTGGGCGCCAATACCCAAACCATTGCCTTTCAAGAGGTCTACTTGGCGCTTGCCAACAAAACAGTTGATGGCCAAGACAATCCCATTGGCACCACGTTTGCGGCTAAGTTCTTTGAAGTGCAAAGCCATATTGCACTGACAAAACACATCTACACTTCCATCATGTTGGTGGCCAACCAGCGTGCTTGGCAAAACAAGCTCAATGAAGCCCAGCGCAAAATTATTTCTGAAGAATCTACGGTTGCAGGGCAAGCTGCACGGAAAGCAGTTCGCGAAAAAGAAGAAGAGCAAATTGCAACGATGCAAAAGGCTGGCATTGCCATTACCCGCCCCGATGTGGCGCCCTTCCGCGACAAAATGGCACCTGCATACGACATTTTGCGCAAGAGCATCGGCGATGAAAATTGGGCCAATTGGTCACGGGCAGTCGCAGCAGCCAGAACTTAATTGATGTCAGTTCTGCAATGCTTGTAGCGTACATTCTTATTGCGACCTGCATCACAATTCTTTTGGGATTTCCAATTGCAGGCGCATTAGGTCTGATCGCTGGCGTCATCATGATTGCCACTAGCGGCACAGACTTACTTTTGATTTTTATTCAACGAACATACGCTGCCACCACGTCATTTCCACTGCTGGCCATTCCATTTTTCATATTGGCCGGTAACTTGATGAATGTAGGTGGCACCACCGAACGCATTTTTGAAGTTGCCAAACTCTTGGTGGGCCGCGTCAGAGGTGGCCTCGCCTACGTCAATGTCATTGGCAGCATGATTTTTGCGGGCATGTCAGGCTCGGCCGTTGCAGATGCTGCGGGTTTAGGTGTCATTGAAATTCGAGCAATGGTCAAAGAAGGGTACAAGGCCAAATTTGCGGCCACCATCTCTGCTGTATCGGCCACCATTGGCCCCATCATTCCCCCCAGCATTCCATTTGTCATTTATGGCAGCTTGGCCAATGTTTCGGTGGGCGCTTTGTTTTTGGCTGGCATTATTCCAGGCCTTTTGATGGGCATTGGGTTGATGATTGCCATTGGACTGCAAGCCAAAAAATTGAATTTACCTGTCTCCGAGGGCGTGAAATTTGGCAGTGCAGCATTGACCACTTTCTTAAAAGCAATTCCTGCACTGGCACTTCCGCCTTTCATTCTGGTGGCTATTTTTTCGGGTGTTGTCACGCCCACTGAAGCGGCTGTTTTGGCAACTGCCTATGCCTTTGTGCTGGGTCAATTTGTGTACCGCGAACTCACCTGGAAAGCTTTGATTGACACTGTTTGGGAGTCGGGCAGGCAAACTGCCCAAGTGCTGTTCATCATTGCCATGTCGGCCCCATTTGGATGGGTGCTGATTCAGCAGCAAGTACCCAATCAAATTTTGCAGGCCCTTATGAAGCTGTCTGCAGATCCCATCATGATTTTGCTGATCATCAATTTGATTCTGCTTTTTTTAGGCATGTTTTTAGAAACAATTGCCATCATGATCATCACTTATCCGATACTCGCACCCGTCATCGTGGCCATTGGAATTGACCCCATCCATTTTGGGGTGATCATGGTGGTCAACATGATGATTGGCTTGGTCACGCCACCAGTAGGACTTTGTTTGTTTGTGGTGTCGGGTATCGCGAAGGTGCCTATCGCTGACATTGTGGGAGAACTTGCGCCTTATTTATTGGCTATGGTTGTGGTGCTGGGACTGGTCACGTATGTGCCTAGCTTCTCCATGTGGTTGCCTCAATTGTTTGGTTTTGGCCTCATCAAATGACCTACCTGATTCAGCTTGATAAAACAATCGCCCATTTTTTGAAATGGACAGTCATTGCTTGTTTCTTTGGCCTGTTTTTGCTATTGGTTTTTGGCATTGTTCAAAGAAGTTTTCCTGCCATCAGCGTCTCGGGTTACGACGAGCTCATTGACCTTCTGTTCATTTGGCTAACGTTTGCTGGAACGGCTGCGCTTTGGCGCGAAGGTTCACTGTACAGGGTGGGTGCATTCGACAAAATCTGGCGTCCATCTCTCAGGCGCTTGATTTCAATCGCCATCCATGTGGCGATGCTTTGTTTGCTTTGGATCTTGGTGTATTACGGTGCAGATTTTGGCTTTAACTCTGGTGAGACCACGCCCTATCTGCAAGCCAACAAAATTTACTGGTATGTGGCCATACCCTTGAATGCCTTGCTCATGAGCGTGTACAGCATCGTCGCAATTTTGCGAATTTGTCGAAATCCAGATTTCGTTGAGCACAAAGAAATCAGTACCCTAGGATAGGTGTCCATCCCTATGAAAAGACTTGCCAATCAAGTAGCCATTGTGACTGGGGGCGCTGGCGGTATTGGCGCAGCCACCGCCAAACTTTTTTGCGAGCATGGCGCCAAGGTGGCACTGGTCGACTTGCCAGACTCCCCTTTGGAAGCTGTATCCAAATCTGTACACGATGCCATCCCTGGTGCTGAAGTCATTTGTATCCCTGTCAATCTTGCCATCGAAGCTTCAGCAGCAGAAGTTGTCTCGCGCGTTGTCTCAAAGTGGGGCCAGCTAGACATCTTGGTCAACAACGCCGGCATGCGCGCTTATGAGCCTCTGGCAGACTCAACGGCTGATGTTTGGAATCAAATCATTGCTGTCAATTTGCTAAGTTATGTGTACATGGCCAGAGAGGCATTGCCCAGTTTGCGAAAAAGTAAATCTGGGAGCATTGTGAATGTGTCTTCTACGCATGCATTCCATCCCAGGGTGGGCATGGGTCAATACGATGTGACAAAGGCTGGCATTGTTTCATTGACCAAAACATTGGCCTATGAAGAAGCGCCGTACCAAGTTCGTGTCAACGCAATTTGTCCCGGAGCCACACTCACGCCCTTTCACATCAAGCGTGCTGCAGAGGCTCGAAAGTCTGGCATTGAAATTGACCACCAGCGCTACGAACAAAATTTACTCAAGCGCTGGGCAGACCCTGCGGAAATTGCATACCCCATACTTTGGTTGGCGTCATCAGAAGCCTCATTCATCACAGGCAGTTGCCTCATGGCGGATGCAGGCACGTTAGGTTAACAAGTCAGCGCCGCATGAAAAAAACAACATGCTCGCCAATAGAATCAAGCATTTTGTCGCCCACCGAAAACTGTCCTTCTGGTGGTCGATATTGGATTGGCGTCAGCAAGACTGAGAGCGTCGCGCCCTCCAGATCTTGAGGGAATGTGGGACTCCCCAGTCAAGGAGACTTCACGCCTCAAGTTTTGGACTCGCTTTGGATAGCCATTCTTTTCGTCCCAAATTGGTGCTCAATCTCCAGCATTGCAAGCGGTGACGCCCCAATCATCATGACTCAGCATTCACTGGCTTGTTTGACGAAATGTAGGCCCTCGTGCTGAGCCAGATTGTGAAGTTCTTACTTTGGTTTTTTTGAATAAAACGACCGAATGGCTATCGCTTTGCTCTTGGAACTTGATCAAGCCATGACCGAGACCGATTGCAAAGCGCACCACGCCCCCCGTTCAACGTGCACATCGGCCCACGTCATTCAGTCGGATAAACTGGCGCTCTGAATTTAAAAATAAAATCGCGCCGCATGCCCAATCCTTTATCGCTCCATCGGCTGGGTCTCGCTTGCCGTGATCGGGGCAGTCTCGCGGGGCGGAGATGAGCGATTCACCCACCTCTCGAGGCATCAGCCGAGGGGCACTCGTCCTGGCTGCGGCCACCGTGGTGAATCTGCCGTTCGGCACCGTCTATGCGTTTTCGGTCTTTCTCAAGCCGATGGAGGCGCTGCTCGGTATTGGTCGGGCTGAAATGGCGATCGTATTTTCCATGGCCTCGATTTTTCTCACGATCGGCATGCTCATTGGACCTGCCCTCTACCGTCGGTTCGCACCTGTGCCACTGTTGCTGTTTTGCGGCGCACTGAGTGCCTCTGGTCTGCTGATCTGCGCCACGGCACAGGGCATCGAGCATTTGCTGCTGGGCTACGGCGTTCTGTTCGGATTGGGCGGCGGGGTGGCTTTCATCATGATGCAACAAGGTCTGAATCAGACCATCAGCCCCATGAGCGGTCTGGCCAACGGCTACGTGGTGAGCCTGTACCCCATGGGTGCCATGCTGGGCGCACCGGTCTTTGGCTGGGCCATCGAGGCGTACGGTCTGCGCGCAACCCTGATGGGTCTTGCCCTCACGGTGCTGACTTGCTGCGCCATCGCTGCAATGCTCTGGCGTCGTGCCCGGGTTCGCATGCAAGATCCTGGCGCGAGTGCAGCCGACAGCCAGGCACGCCACTGGGGCTTGTTTGCCCGGCTGTTTACTGTTTTCTTTCTCGCAGCCTCGGCGGGTCTGATGGTGATGAGCCAGGCCGCTGGCATTTTGGAAGCCTATGGCGCAAAAAACCTGTTTGCACTGGGGGGCACCACTTTCATCACCGGTGCGATTGCTGCTGCACGGATTGGTGGGGGCTGGCTCATTGATCGTTTTGCGGTGCCTCGTGTGGCCTGCATGGCCCACTTGATCGCCCTCAGTGGCTCGTGCCTTCTATTGGCCTGGCCAGGGCCGGGCATGGCCGTCCTGGCCATGACGCTGATCGGCTGCGGCTATGGCTTCATTTCGGGTCTGACGGCTGGGGCCATTGCGCGCTACTGGCATCCCAATGCTTTTGGGCGGGTGGCAGGGCAACTGTATATTGCTTGGTGCATCGCGGCCATCAGTCTGCCGGTGCTGGCGGGCTGGCTGTACGACCAGACCCAGGGCTACGACCAAGCCATGCGCATTGCCGCTGGCGTTAACCTGCTGGGCTCACTGATGGCTTTGAGCTTACCGGCAAAGGCGAGATCACAGCTTCAAGCTCCGCCTCAACCGAAAGTCGAGAAGACCTGAGCATTCGGATGCAACGCCGCAATGGCGGCTGCTATCGCGCACCCAGCAGCGGCAGGAAGGTCATCGTGCTGAGTATCAGGGAATCAGCAGCTGCTTAAATCACAGTCGGCGGGAACAAGGTTTGCACCAACTGCGTGCTTTACCAAGGCAAAGGTTGTTGCAGTTCATGGGCCAAAAAAGGCTGACGATCAATCCTCTTCAAAGCCGCTTGCTAGATTTGACACATGAGATGGATGTCAATCCAGTTTTCATTTCCCAAGCGGGCTCTTGTGAAGTTCCTGCAGCATCTTGGACAGTGTATTTTTTTGCTTTGGATCTGAGGCCTCATGCATGGCATCCTCCAAAACGGCACTGATATCTTCGGCTGCCACCAACTCCATGTCCCAATTTGGAAACAGCCTTTCACGAAACTCATCTTCTTTTGTAAGCAGCACAACATCAGAGTGGCGCGGATCTGCACAAATGATCTTGAACAAACTGGTCACGTTGTCTCTGGGACCTTCCAGCCACTGAAAGAAGATACCGCTGCCAAAAACCAATAACCCAGTGATACCAAATCTGGGGTTATGGTGTTTGGCGGTGACAATTATTTTTTCAAGCGCCTTTTTGTCCATGTGCTGAGCAGCTTGGCTGCAGTACACAATGTGATGGATAGATTGAGATGGTTGGCCTTCGTCATTTTGCATAACTCGAGTATGCCTGAGAGAAAAAAACATTGAAAGTTCTGGTCACAGCACCTTCGACACAATCGCCTCAAGCTGCTCAAATCGTAGTCGACGGGAACATTCAGTTTTATAAAACTCTGAAGTTAGGTAGCAACGAGCAGCACCGACTACAACGTCTTGATGCCATTTCTTGATGCATTTAATCAACCATGGAATGTCACTGCGACGCAATCCCTGTCCGGTGTATCCATCTGGGAATGACACTGTTTTTCAATTTTTTAAATTTTCGACCACTAAATAGAATAATAAAACGTAAAAATATATTATTTATATTTCAATAAAATTTTTCTTCCTTGAATGCTCGTCCTCATGACTTCCTATCCAGTTGAATCAATGATCAGTTTTTGCCACTAGGATAAGTTTTGAATTCTTAGCACCTGTTTACCCAAAGGGGCCTCAGCATGGATCTCAGTCAGGCGATTGGTTTGCGCAACGAGCTAAGAAACAACAAGGTCATCATGGCTTACAACGGGGCCATCTCTGATGATCTGATGTTGACATTGGCCGACTTGCTCAAAAGTCGATTGTTGGCTCAAGATGATCCCAAACGCTCCAAAACCATTTTTTCGGTTTTTATGGAGGGCGTGCAAAATTTAATTTGGCATGGTGGGGACGATTAAGACACATCGGGCATGGTTCATCTTTCTGGATGTTCGGCAGTTTCCTGCCATTTGACCTTTTACACAAAATTTAGGACACCCTCGGAATAGGCTAATTTAACGGAGTGAATAATTCGAATTCTTCAGGCAAGCCTTTCAACTCAAATTTGCCTAAAGATTTGAATTCAATGTTGCTGCCTCCCGTTAAATCTTTCAGGGTTTGGGTCAGCAGTGTTTGTCCCGATTTGGCTTTGTCCATGACCCGAGCAGCGATGTTGACGGCGATGCCCGTGATGTCATCCCCGCGGTTGACGACTTCGCCAACATGAAGCCCAGCGCGGATCGGGAGGTTAATTTCCTGCAACGAAGAAATCAAGGCTTGTGCGCATTGCAAGGCTTTTACCGGGCCATCAAAAACGGCAAGAATCCCGTCCCCTGTGTTTTTGACAATGCGACCACGGAACTCCGCTACTTTTTGTTGGGCTATCGCATCATGCGCATCCAACATTTTTCGCCAAGCATGATCCCCCATGCTCAGGAGTTTGTCGGTGGACTGGACAATGTCGGTGAACAAGGCGGTGGAGAGTCGTTTTTCTTTGGAAGGTTTTGATTCTCCGACTTGGGTTGAATTCACAAATTGAACCATCGCGTTCACCAAATTGTGGGTGTCATCCAAATTGGGAAGATGGGACTTGGTCGGGAACTCAAGGTAAGTGCAGTTTGCAATTCTTTCTGCCATGAAACGACTGCCCTTGAAATTGACAGCTGAATCACCCCTGCGGTGCATGATGAGTGTCGGCTGCGCCACATTCGCAAGGATCGGCCGGGCATCGATCAGTCGATTGGCATCCAATATTTTTTTGAACGCACTGGGCGAGCAAGACATTCTTTCGGTACGCGCTATTTGATCAATTTCCTCTTGAGTAACTTCGTCTTTGGATCCGAGCATGAACGCAAAGGCGCCCTTGCCAAATCGAGGAATTAACCTTTCTGACATGGCCTCATAAGTCGAAGAGTAAGGGTAGTCAGCCGCCCCATAAAAGCGGGCCATAGAGCCGAAAAGCATCAGCCGCTCTACCTTGTCTGGGTATGTGGCCGCGAAAAATAAACACAAGGGCCCACCTTCTGACAGGCCTAACAGGGTGGCGGATTTTGAATTGGCTGCCTGCATGACGGCATTTACATCGTCAATTCTGTCTTCAAGCGTTGCGCTGCTTTCGATTCGGTCTGACATGCCTTGACCGCGCTTGTCCAAGATGATGACCCTAAAGTGTTGACCCAACTGCATCAGCCAATTGGCCATGGTGGCGTCTTCCCAATAGAGTTCCAAGTGAGAAATGATCCCCGGTACGTAGACCAAATCTTGAGAACCATATCCAAAGACCTGAAAAGCGATGCTCACTTCACCAGACTGTGCATATTGAATTTCTGGGGCTTTGATAGCAGCCATTCAGTTGTCTCCATCGAATTGAACAGGATATGGATCGTATTCTCCACAGCCAATACAAACTTTCTATAGGTATAAGCTCGCAATGGACTTCCCACGCAACTGTAGACAAACTCAAGCCTCAAATTGAAGCGCGTTCAGTGACACGACTTGGCGTCGAAGACTCATACCAACATGCGGCGCGGGAGCGGATTTTGTCTTTCTAAACTACCTGCCGAAAATGCCATGACGGCCTTGCCCGTCGGCAAACCGGCCGGCGCCTTCCAATCCCTCTCCGATACAGGCTTTACCGCGTAGCCACTCCTGGTGCAGCGCATGGTGCAATGGCAAGTCCCATTGCTGGTAGGCGCTCATTCGGTCGGCGTTCATGGTGGCTTGGGGAAAGCCCGCTAATTGCTCAGCCAAAGCCAGCGCCGCATCCAGCGCGCCTCCCGTGGGCACTACACGGTTGGTCAGACCCATGGCCAGTGCTTCGACCGCCTCCACTTTGCGCCCGGTAAGAATCAAGTCCATAGCGTGGCCCATGCCAATGAGACGCGGCAGACGCACCGTGCCGCCGTCTATCAAAGGCACACCAAAGCGGCGACAAAACACGCCAAAGTAGGCGTCTTCTTCCATGACCCGCATATCGCACCAAAGAGCCAGTTCCATACCACCGGCGACGGCTGCGCCGCTGACGGCAGCGATGACCGGTTTGGACAAAAGCAGGCGCGAGGGGCCCATGGGGCCTAGCGGTGCGCTAGAGGGCTCAGACTCCAATTGAGCGCCGGAAAGTGGCTCAAAATCCAAGTTCGTTAAAACGCCGGGCCCGCCCTCTTCCCGAGCCATGCGCGCACCAGCCTTCAGGTCCCAGCCCGCGCAAAAATGCCCATGCGCACCATGGAACACGGCAACCTTGGCATCCGCGTCTTTCTCGAAGGCAATAAACGCGTCGAACAGGGCGCGGGCGGTGTCGGCGTCAACTGCGTTACGCACATCAGGGCGCGAGAGTGTGATAACGGCGATGGGGCCGTCGCGACGGCTGCTGACAGATAGGGGCTGTGAATCGGTGGGATGCATGCATGTCCTTACAGATTTGTCTGAGCTTTTGAAATAAGGCAAAAGACGGGAAAGTCATTACATGATGTTAATTTGTCAAATTGGCTTGCCGGTTTTGGAAGGCCTCAGTGACAACCATGTTCCATATTATGAAAATAGTGCCCAACACTGCTAAATCATTTGATTCATATGTACGAATTTTCGTTTCATTCGCAGTAAATCTCCCCTTTAAATCAATCTCTGCAAACCAAATATTACCGCCGACCGCGATTTGACCAGCTTGTGGGCGTAGTGCCGATCTTGCTGTGACCAGGCCGTTAATTGGGCACGCGTTGGTCAAACTGAAATCGGCGGCCTTGATCAAATGGTCATCGGCGTCAACACGCAAGTCGCCTCTTTTTTTTCAGGCGAATCACTTCAGGGCAAGCCGTATGCCCGTTGTCGCCATTTCAAGGTTGCTCTGCAGCTTGACCCCGGGTTGTGACCTGCTCTCGCATGAAGATATAGAGACCTGAGGCCACGATGATGGTCGAGCCCATGACCACACTCCAAGTCGGAACATCCCCAAAAAACAAGAAGCCCAGCAACACGGCCCAAACGATCAGTGTGTATTGATAGGGCACAACAACGGCTGCAGGCGCGTAGCGCAAAGCCCGATTGACGCCCATGTGGGCCAGTGCCGAGACGATTCCCAGCAAGCTAAGACATAGAAAATCGAACAGGCTCGCTTGTACCCAGAAAAAAGGCGCAATCACCAGGCCGAACAAAAACGCACTCGCGACTTGCCATGTGACCAGTGCAACCTCATCAGTTCCTGCAAGTCTGCGGGTGAAGATATTGAGACCAGCAAAAAGAAGGGTTCCACCAATTGGAATGAGCACAGCCCAGCCATAACCCTCACCAGTCGGGCCGACTGCAATCAGAACACCCACAAACCCGATGACAATGGCCAACCAACGTCGCCAGCTGACGTGCTCCTTGAGAAAGACAATTGCAAAAAATGTGACAAAAATCGGCCCAGCCAAGTAGAAGGCCACGGTATCGGCCAGCGGCAAATACATCACAGCCCAGTAGAAAAAGGCCACCTCTGCTGTCGAACAAATGGCTCTACAAATATGGAGCCAAGGCCGCTCTTGCACAAAAATGGCACGAAAACCCACCCGCCGGACGGCCGGTGCCAGCATGATGCCCGCCGCCAAAGATCGAATCAGCATGATTTGCGCAACGCCATAGGTGGCCACCAGCCACTTGCCCATCACATCGTTGATGGAAAACAAAAACATCGCGCCCAGCATCAGCCCGATACCGGCAAGTGTTCGATCAGAAGAAATAGGGGGGTGCATGGATAGAAAATACTTCGTAGCAGCGAACGGCACATTGAAAATATCGATCACAAGTCATCAAGCCCATACTACTTAGAACCAAAGAAAAAGCACCTAGAGTTTCCACTAGGTGCTTGATTTCATTGGGAATTTTTGGTGGGCGATGGATGTATCGAACTTTTACACCTGGACAAAAACATCTGCCGCCATGCGTCCAGGTTGACGACGAGTTTTTCAGAACATATCATGCAGCATGAATGCATGAACCTCAAGGAAAGCGCAATGTCTAACCCAGCAACTGACAGCAAGATGGTCAAATCCATTGGCGCAAGTGGACAAATCTCTTTGGGCAAAGAGTTCGCGGGAAGACAAGTCCTCATTGAGTCGCCGGCTAAAGGTGTATGGATCATTCGGACTGCCACCATAACCCCCGATCATGAGCCTTGGCCTGAAGAAGAAAAGGTTCAACCTGGGCACAAAAAAGGCCGTACCGGCAAGACACCATCATCAGATCAAAGGTCACGAAAAAAATCTTAGGCCTGAGGGCATCCAAGGTTTTTACAGAAATGACACATGTCCATGGAGCAAGATAAAAATGATTGACCTGTTCGCCGCCTTAGGCTTTAGATGGAACCGCGAAAAGATTCCTCATCAAATGCCTACCCATTCGATTGATCGGGTGACTTTTCATTTCCATCGCATGCTCACTACGTATGTTTGGGACGCATCAGTGCTTGAAGGCAATCCCTTTACGTTTCCAGAAGTCAAAACTTTGCTAGAAGGTGTGACGGTCGGTGGCAGGAAAATTTCCGATCAAGAGCAAGTACTGAACTTAGCCGAAAGCTCCAAATACCTACTGTCACTGGTCAAAGCAGGAAAGTTCAAGCTGGACAAAATCACATTTACCGAGCTACATGGATTGGTTGCAAAAAATGAAGCGCTGGAATGGGGACATTTTCGTGGAGAAGGTCAAGAGACTAACTACACACCAAATGTTGGCCTAGGTCCGGAAGGTCGCTACACACCGCTACCCACTGTGCCCGGAGCCCCTGAGCTCAACCGTGTTTTTTCCGAAGGCCTGCAAGCGTTAAACAATACAGTCGAAAGTTCATTTGAAAGAGCTTCTGCATTTTTTCTGTTTGGAGCCTTGCAACAGTTCTTTTTTGACGGCAACAAACGCACATCACGCTTCATGATGAACGGAATTTTGATGTCCTCCGGTATGGATGCCATCAGCATTCCAGCGGCAAAGGCGCAAGACTTTAACGAAAAAATGGTCCGTTTCTACATGGCCAAGGACGCCACTGAAATGATGGATTTTTTAGTCAGCTGTCATCCAGATGCCATCACCATTCTGCAAAAAAATCCGCAAATGGATTGACTGCTTTAAATTGAGATGCAATTCAAGACTTCTGGCTTTTGTTAAAGCACATTGAATCGCCCCGAATTTTGGGGAGGTCCCACACTTTGAGAGAGTGAGGATTGCGCAAAAACTCAAAATGCTCTACCCCATCTCGCACATCTTCAGGTAGAAGACAAAAACCAAGTTGGGTTGAGCTTAGCGGTTGATGCGCCGATCAGCTGCCACCGCATTTGTTGTTCATCTTGCAGTGACATTTGGTCTAGATGACCATATGGATTTTTAGCTATGCAATAGACTGCAGTACATTTCCAATCCATTAATGGAGGTCACCATGTGCAGATGGGTTGCTTACGCGGGTCCAGAAATTTACCTAGAAGACTTGGTATTTCACCAAGAACACTCGATAGTGAGTCAAAGCCTTGCTGCTACCCAATCCAGTTGGGTCACCAATGGCGATGGATTTGGCGTTGCGTGGTACACCCAGCGCACCACGCCTGGACTCTTTAAAGATGTACTGCCCGCCTGGAACGATGCCAATTTACGCTCGCTTGCAGCGCATATTCGAACAAGTTTGTTTTTTGCTCATGTACGCGCTACCACTGGCACTGCGGTCAACAGAAGCAATTGCCATCCGTTTATCTGGCAAAACTGGACCTTCATGCACAACGGCAAGATTGGCAATTGGCATAACTGCCGCAAAGATGTAGAAGACTTAATTGACCATGTGCACTACCCACATAGAGAAGGCACCACAGACAGTGAAGCTTTATTTTTAGTTGCACTTAGCAAAGGCCTCATTAATAATCCTATCTCTGCACTTCAATCAACGTTAAGTGATGTAACCCGCATCATGGAAAAGCGCAAATCAGATGACCCTATGCGGATCTCTTGCGCACTGACCAATGGCAAAGAAATGTGGGCATTTAGATATTCAAGTGACGATCAATCACCAAGTATGTACTTTGGTTCCCCTCATACGCGAGCCAGCGAAGCAGGCTCAAACCCAATTACAACCATTGCATCGGAGCCATCAGATTCTGATGCTGGACACTGGTTCAAAGTTGAAGAACGTCATGGTATTCATTGGACAGAGCAAGGTTTAGAGCATTTCAAAATAACTGTCTAACGTCTTAAAATAAATGTTCAGCGAGGCATGACCCTAAATCATTAGACAAAGACCATAAAAGCAATTCGCCAGACTGCTCACTCAAATGAACAGGGCCACGCACCTGAACGATACGGCCTTTTTTTCCCTCGCAGCCAGGTAGTTCCCCCACTGTTACGGCCAAATCGCCGTCCCTCATACCCAAAAATGTTCGATTTGCATCCAATAAATTTACTGTCAACGACGCAAATGGACAACCGAATTTTGGTATTTTTTGTGTGAGATTTGCTTTAAAAATTTGAGGATTTTCTCTTGTTATCAAGCCCTACAGCACCCCTCATGCGAGGTTCGTATCCGTGTCGATACCAGATTTCAAATCAGCGGCTTTAAGCCGGTTTTATGTAGTGCTAAGGATTGAAAAATGGCGCAATAACGCATCGGGCAACGAAAAAATCTTCGTGCACCGTCAAAAACCAAGTCATTGTTTTGTCACTGAGTTGCTACAAACTTAGTTTGGTTGTTCAGTTTTTTTACTCAGGAGAATCAAATGGATCGTCGACGCCTCATCCAAAGCTCAGCCGCTATCGGTGCTGCCGCTGCCCTACCTTTACCATTTAGCTCCTTTGCTCAGGCTGCTCGTGCACTCTGCTACAACTGCCCAACAGAATGGGCAGATTGGGGGGGCATGCTGAAGCTGGTGAATCAAAAGCTCAACATATCAGTTCCTCCAGATAACAAAAACTCTGGCCAATCTATGGCCGCTTTGATTGCTGAAAAGAACAATCCTGTCGCTGACATCACTTACCTTGGCGGTCAATTTGGTCCACAAGCGCGTGAAGCTGGGGTTCTCACCCCTTACAAACCTCAGCGTTGGAATGAAATTCCTGAAGGTTTCAAGGACAGGGACGGCTTTTGGTTCACCATCCACTCAGGTACTTTAGGACTATTTGTAAACACTGCAGCGTTGCGTGGCAAACCAGTACCGCGTTCATGGCAGGACCTTGCAAACCCCACTTACAAAGGAATGATCGGGTACTTGAATCCAGCGAGCGCTGCAGTCGGTCAAGTTGGTGTAGTGGCTGTCAACCTGGCTTTAGGCGGAAGTTATGAAAACTTCGATCCAGCGATCCGTTTCTTCAAGAATTTGCAGGCTAACGCACCCATCGTGCCAACACAGACCTCCTATGCTCGTGTTATCTCGGGCGAGATTCCGATCTTGTTGGATTACGACTTCAACGCGTATCGTGGCCAACACACCGATAAAGCACCTGTGCAGTTCGTAATTCCATCGGAAGGTACTGTTGCATTGCCCTACATCATGGGTCTGGTCAACAAAGGACCTAATGCTGATAACGGCCGAAAGGTGCTTGATTTTGTACTTTCGGATGAAGGCCAGCGCCACTGGGCAAACGCCTACCTGCGCCCCGTATTTGCCTCTGCCATGTCCACCGAAGCACGCTCGCGCTTTTTGCCAGATTCGGAGTACAAGCGCACACAAGCAGTGGATGTTTTCAAACTTGCCTCTGCATCTAAAGTCATCGCTGATCGCTATCAAAAGGAAGTCGGCTGATTACTTCAAGAAATGTGCGGGAGCGAGTTCAGCTTGCCGCACTGATGGCACCAGTCGCAATTTTGTTTGCGGCTTTTTTCCTGCTACCGTTGGCTCAACTTGTGGTCATCGGTGGCAGCGGCAAGCTCGGATGGTCAGCCTACTTGGCTGTTTTTACCGAGACCCGATACCTCAAAAGCTTCATTGCAACGATTGCGCTTTCGGTGGGGGTCACATTTTTCACACTCATAGTTTCCGGCATAACGGGTGTCTTCCTTGAACGCAACAGATTTCGTGGACGTGCACTTCTAACTGCGATGTTGACGCTACCTCTGGCATTTCCAGGTGTGGTGATAGGCTTCATGGTGATCATGCTTGCTGGCCGCCAAGGTCTGGTTCCAGACATTACCGATTTGATCTTCGGAGAGCGCTTGGTATTCGCTTATTCAATGGCTGGCCTATGCATGGGCTATGTTTATTTTTCGATCCCTCGCACTATCCTGACTGTGATGGCGGCTGCTGAAAAGCTTGATCCGCGATTGGAAGAAGCGGCTCGCTCTCTTGGCGCCGGTCCATTTATGGTGGTTCGCGACGTGATATTGCCTGCATTAAAACCAGCATTTCTCGCTGCAGGTGCCATTTGTTTTGCGACATCCATGGGTGCTTTTGGTACAGCCTTCACACTCGCCACACGCATCAATGTTGTACCCATGGTCATTTACACCGAGTTCACGCTCCAAGCCAATGTTGCCATGGCGGCTGCTTTGTCATTTGTTCTTGGTGGGATCACCTGGGCAGCACTGGCATTTGCCCGTTCGTTGAGCGGTTCCTCAGTCGCAGCTTCCGGATAAGCTTAGTGCAAGCCGCAATCAAAAAACCACGTCGTTCAACATTGTTTTGGATGCAGCTTGCGTTCACGTTGACGGTATGCGCGTTCTTGATCGTGCCGGTGCTCATGTCAATGACCGCTGGCGTGACACTGAATTACATGACAGGCGTATCAGGCGGGATAACTACCCAATGGGTTGAAAAAGTATTGACCGATTACCGTGGCCCGATCCTGCTATCACTGCAACTTGCAATAGCATGCCTCGCCTGTACTTTACTGTTGGGAATTCCAGCAGCTTATGTGCTGGCCAAGCGCCAAAATGCTTTTACCCGTGCAATCGAAGAATTACTGGTGATGCCTGTGGCGGTACCTGGCATAGCGACTGCGCTTGCATTGATTGTGACCTATGGCAGTTCGGGAAGTTTTCGTACCAGCTGGCTCTTTATATTGGTAGGCCACGTATTGTTCACATTGCCATTCATGGTTCGCTCAGTGCTTGCTGTGATGTCCTCGATCGATTTAAAAACGCTGGAAGAAGGCGCGCGCAGCTTGGGCGCAAACTTTACCCAGCGGTTCTTTGGCATTATTTTGCCTAATTGCAGCTCAGGAATCATTGCGGGATCGTTGATGGTGGTGACGCTTTCCTTGGGAGAGTTCAACATGACGCTTTTGTTGCACACGCCACTGACACAGACGCTGCCTGTTGGTTTGGCCGACACATACGCTTCCCTTCGACTAGAAGTCGGAAGCGCCTACACGTTGGTGTTTTTCGTCATTATCGTTCCGCTGTTGATTGCCATGCAATGGGCGTCAAACGCCATCAGCCAAAGAAAGCGAACATGAACACAGCAGGCAATGTCAGCATTCGCTTGGAGCAATGTGCAAGAACCTATGAAGACGGCACACGCGCACTCGAAGCCACAGACCTCACTATTCAAGCAGGGGAAACCGTGGTCTTTTTAGGGCCATCAGGTTGCGGCAAAACTACCACTTTACGCCTTGTTGCTGGCCTTGATGAGCCGGATGAGGGAGGCAAAGTATGGTTTGGCGATGAGGATGTTACTGCAGTTCCTATTGAACGGCGTAATGTTGGAATGGTCTTTCAAAGCTATGCGCTTTTTCCTAACATGAGTGTTGAAGAAAATGTTGCATACGGACTGCGAGTGCGTAAAGTAGCTTTTGATGAACGATCAAAACGGGTTCGCGAATCACTTGAGATGATGCACATTTCAGATCTGGCGAAACGGCGAATTGACCAATTGTCTGGGGGGCAACGTCAGAGAGTGGCGCTTGCCCGCGCAATTGCACCCCGTCCACGGGTTTTGCTGCTCGATGAACCCTTGACTGCGCTGGATGCCAAGTTACGCGAAAGCCTGCGAGTTGAGATCAATCGTCTTTTGCGCTCTCTGGGGATCACTACTGTATACGTTACCCACGATCAAGGTGAAGCCATGGCACTGGGTGATCGCATAGCGGTTATGGACAAAGGACGTATTGCACAAATTGGCACTCCTGAAGAAATTTATCGATCACCAGCTAATGCGTTTGTGGCTGATTTCATTGGAACAATGAATCGTATTTTTGGTCAAGTAGCAAGTGGTTTACTGGTCTTTCCAGGGGGGAGTGTTCCCTGGACCGGACCGACACCAACTGCAGGCCTGATGTTTCGGCCAGAAGATCTTAAGCTCGCAGTGCCGGGCAGCGGTAATTTCACTGCCCAGGTGGTCACCGCTTTTTTTCTTGGCGACCATGTTCGCTTGGTGCTTGATACTGGTGCAAAAGATTTTGTTATCGCGCGGATATTTGAGCGGCGTAATTTCACAAAGGGTGAGACCCTTGAATTCACCCTGAATCCACAAACCCTCGTCAGCTTGGAGGATTGAAATGCTTTTTTGCCAAATCACCGACACCCATCTGAAGGCCGAACGAAAGCCCGCATACGGCATTGTTGATACGGCATCCATGCTTGAGCGCTGTGTCGATAGCGTGATGCAATTAAAACAGCGACCCGATGTGGTGCTGCTAACTGGTGACTTGGTCGACTATGGTCGTGATGACGAGTATGGTTTGCTTGCAACTTTGCTAAAGCCACTGACCATGCCCATGTATTTGATCCCAGGGAATCATGACGAACGTGAAGCATTGCGAAGAGCATTTCCTGAGCATACCTACTTAAGGCAATGTGCACCGTTTATTCAATACGCAATTGATGACTATCCAGTGCGCGTTGTAGCATTGGACACACTCATTCCTGGCCAAGGAGGTGGACGCTTGTGTGAAGAGCGCTTGCAATGGCTGGACCAAACGCTCGCGGAAAAGCCAGATACGCCGACTCTTGTGGTGATGCACCATCCACCATTTCGCACTGGTTTAGGCCACATGGACAGACTGGGACTGGAAGGGGCGGACGCGCTTGAAGCTGTCATATCACGCCACCCCCAGGTTGAGCGGCTTGCATGCGGACACCTGCATCGATCAATACAGGCGCGCTTTGGAGGCAGCATTGCATCGACCTGCCCAAGCCCTGCGCACCAAATAGCTCTCGACCTGAGCGTTGATGGACCCGACAGCTTTGTCTTTGAGCCGCCTGGATACCAATTGCATTTGTGGAACGGTCAGCGATTGGTCACGCATACTGCCGTCATCGGCAACTTTCCTGGACCCTATCCATTTCGAACTGGCGGAATATTGATTGATTGATATGAGCCACTCAAACGAATCCCAGCTCGCAAGAAATTCAAGCGTTACCAGATACGTGTTTTGCTGATCCACATCCGTCAGCAAACCATATTTGATTGACTGTTCCGAAATCTATGAAAAGACATCGAAAAATCTATGAGAAGTAGTAAACCCGGACCATACTACTTTTGACATAAGAAAAAGCACCTAGAGTTTCCTCTAAGTGCTTGATTTCATTCGGAATTTTTGGTGGGCTATGCAAGTTTCGAACTTGCGACCTTTGCAGTGTGAAAACTCCTACATTTCACCTTTTTTCCCCATTAAAAACAACAACTTAGCTGTTTTCAACAGGGCCAAAGTAGTATAGTTGAAGTATACTCATATAATTATAAAGTGATATTTTAAAAGTCACTTTGTGACACCAGCTGTAAACCAGTGTCATTTCTTTTTACGGTGCTACTTTTTTGAGCACCTGCTGAGGACCCTTTGTGGCCCAGAGATGCCTCAATGTATATGGAGTTTTCGTAGCCAACGGCCAATGTATATAAAGTTTTGGTTTCCAGCACTGCCCTACCCATCTTTAAACTATCACGCCACCATCGGTCACGATCACCAGAATCGGCGGTCTCGTTCGCCGAAATACTCACAAAATGTCATAACGAAATCAGTTGCCATGACGAATTGTCTTTAAAAAAAATAACCTTTTAGAACTATAAATCAAAGATAAGCAAGGGAAAACCATAATAAAATTAAGTTTTAAAGGATTGTTTTTTTCCAATTTTTACTTCACATTGAGATATGGACTCAACACTCTTAAGTACATCCCAACAGTTAGCGTTGTCTTGCAGAATGCTCGCTTCGCATGGCCACTGGCGTGGAGGTCTTGCAGGGCAAATCACATCAAGAGGCAGTGAAAAAAATACATTTTTAACCTTACGCTTTGGAGAAGGCGCTGACGAAGCTCAAGCTAGCCGTCTAGCGTTAATAAATGACAATCTAGAAGTTTTAAATGGCGACTTTTCAGTAAATCCAGCGAATCGATTTCATATTTGGATTTACAGACATCGCCCTGATATAAATTGCATTGTCCATACACATCCTCCAGCGGCATCTGCATTATCTATGGTCGGTAACGAATTAGCTGTAGCACACATGGATGCAACACCATTTTTTGACCAATGTGCTTATCTTCCAGAATGGCCGGGGCTTCCGATTGATGATAATGAAGGTGAAATTATTGCCAATGCTTTGGGACATAAAAGTTCAATTTTGCTAGCACACCACGGAATACTGACCTCAGGATCTACAATTCAACATGCTACCATATTAGCAATATGGTTAGAACAAGTCGCAGACCTTCAGAACAGAGCTTTGGCTATAGGCACCATACGATCAATTGATCCTATCCGCGCAGAAATAGCAAGAGATTTTTTAATCAAACCCGAAATTATAAATCTCACTTTTGACTACTTTGCACGACGGGAATTACGATCAGATCCTGCTTGCATAGATTAATTATTTTCACTCAATAACTTTAAAGGTATAAAATGAAACGCAGAAATTTTGTTACTGCTGTAACCACTGCCTCTGGTGTTGCACTGATGTCAGCACCTAGCATTGTGCATGCTCAACCAGTGATTAGGTGGAGAATGCCATCAAGTTTTCCCAAGAGTCTTGACACACTTTGGGGTGCTGCCGAGATGATTTCAAAAAGGGTAGCAGCTCTGACAGATGGTAAATTTGAAATCAGTACGCACTCGGCTGGAGAATTAGTTCCAGCATTAGGCATTCTAGATGCTGTTCAAAATGGAACAGTTGAATGTGGTCATACTGCTGGATTTTATTATCTTGGAAAAGAACCTGCCTTGGCTTTTGATACTGGAGTACCTTTTGGGCTAACTCCTCGACAGCAACACGCTTGGATGAATTATGGCGGTGGAATGGATCTACTGCGAGAAGTCTATTCTAAATTTAACATAATACAGCTTCCAGCAGGTAATACTGGGGCTCAAATGGGTGGCTGGTATAGAAAAAAAATCAATACTCTCAATGATTTAAAAGGTCTTAGGATTAGAAGTCCTGGATTAGTGGGACAGGTTTTTGCTAAATTAGGAGCGGTTCCGCAACAAATTCCTGGCGGTGATATTTACACGTCTCTTGAAAAAGGCACTATTGACGCCGTTGAATGGGTTGGTCCTTATGATGATGAAAAACTCGGATTAAATAAAGTTGCTAAATTTTATTATGGTCCCGGAGTCCTTGAGCTCAACGCCTCGCTTTCCCTATTAATTAATAAACCAGCTTGGGAAGCACTTCCTGCTTTTTACAAAGCAGCTTTGCAGTCTGCTTGCAGCGACGCATCTATTGATATGCTTGCAAAATATGATGCTTTAAATATCACTGCATTAAAGCGAATTATCGGAGGTGGAGTGCAGCTAGTTACATGGCCAACTGAAGTGATGCGCGGCATGCAAAAGGCTGCTAATGAGGTGTTAGAAGAGAACGCCACTAAAAGTCAATCTTTTGCCAAGGTATTCAATAGTTTTAAATCTTTTCAAAAGGATCAGATTCTATGGTCTTCCATTAATGATGGTGCTGCAGAACGCTTCCTTCAACAAAGAAAAACTTAAACAAACTTTATGCGATTAAAGGGAAAAGTTGTTGTCATAACTGGCTCAGGTGGCGGAATTGGCGAGGGAATAGCAAAGAGATTTGCTTCGGAAGGAGCTTTGCTTATCGTTTGTGATATTCGTGGAGATTGTGCAGAAAATGTTTGCGCAGAAATTAATCTAAACGGTTCTAAAGCTATTTCTTCTATGACAGACGTCACTCAAAGTGATCAAGTTAGAAATCTTGTAGAACTAGCAATTGATAAGTGGGGACGACTGGATATTTTTATTAATAATGCTGGATGGACGCATCGAAATAAATCTGCCCTAGAGGTGACAGAAGAAGAGTTTGATCGTTGCTTTTCTGTGAATATGAAAAGTATCTATCTTTCAATCATCCACGCTGTACCGCAGATGCGCAAGCAGGGAGGCGGTAGTTTCATTAATATCGCATCTGTTGCAGGAATTAGACCTCGTCCAGGTTTGACTTGGTACAATAGCTCTAAAGGAGCAGTCATAACAGCCAGCAAATCCCTCGCAGCAGAATTTGGACCCGATAATATACGGGTAAACTGCATAAATCCTGTGTTTAATCCTGACACAGGACTCTCTTCTGAATTTGCTGGTGGTTTAATTGATGAAAATATTCGCACTCGTTTTCTTTCAACTATTCCTCTCGGCCGTTTTTCAACTGCAAATGATGTTGCAAATGCCGCGCTGTATTTGGCCAGTGATGAAGCCTCATTTATAAGCGGTACGTGCATCGAAGTTGACGGTGCTCGGTCTGTATAGGGTCATCCTGTTAACGCCGATGACGATTTCATCAGAAATGCTGATTTCAGTTTGATCAGTGCGTGCCTAATGAACAGGCTGCTCACAGTACGATCGGCACTAAGCCAGACAAGCCGGTCAAACTGTGGTCGGCGAGAACCGTAGAACTTCAAAAAGCAAAAGATAAATAGTTTTGTTTGCACGGCAAAATTCATAGAGCTTGTCGTTTTAAACCTTGAATGTTGCATCAAAGCTGATTGGCATGGATCCAAACCTGAGTCGCCCCGGATTTTGAGGAGGCTCCACACTTTGAGAAGATGGAGCCATGAGCAAGAAATCAAACCGTTTTTCACCCGAGGTGCGCGAACGCGCTGTCCGCATGGTGCTCGAACACCGAGGCGA
>Ga0247832_1000578_pt1 | contig 74204 bp, 117 predicted proteins | sample LaCruzMarch2015__10_FD_192407 | JGI IMG/M metagenome (GOLD analysis project Ga0247832, IMG submission 192407) | Freshwater microbial communities from meromictic Lake La Cruz, Castile-La Mancha, Spain - LaCruzMarch2015_4m | ecosystem: Environmental > Aquatic > Freshwater > Lake | place: Spain... | reverse complement strand
ATCCATAAGAAGAATATTAAGGGAACAGAGCAAACTACCAATATCTATTTTAAGAAGAATAAAACTTGGTGATTATCTCGACGATATGAAAATGAACTCTTTAAGGCATTATGAAAAGGGTATCTCAGATAAAGGGGTTTATCCATATATTTATTATAAAATTAAATTATGAAAAAGATTGTTAGACTAACAGAATCAGATTTGGCTCGTATTGTTAAAAGAGTTATAAAAGAAAACGAAGATGAGGAAATGTTTGCAACTCATGATGCTCATGGCGGAAAGTATTATGACACTATGGATAGAGGTGTGGATTCAGATATTGAATTTTCTGAAACAAGAGAGTTCGGTCCTGAAGACTACGATAATTTCATGGAGTACATAAACAACTGTAATACAAGATGGTGTTTAACCACAAAAAGAATGTATGATATGTATACCAATAAAGGTAATATCACCGTAGGTAAAGGGATTAGAAGATAAGTACCTTAAGTGAAATAAGTTTGAACCCTCACATCTATTGTGGGGGTTTTTTATTATCTTTGGGGTATGAAAACTTATCTTTGGTTAGACGACCTTCGTGACCCAAACCAAAGCGTTTGGTATGACCATTATATTTCTGAGTTAGACAAATCTGTGGATACTCTTATTTGGGTAAAAGAATTTCCGATGTTTGTTAATTACATCAATGAATTTGGGTTACCTGATAAGATTTTCTTTGACCATGATTTAGGTGAGGATAAAAATGGAACGGGTTATGACGCCGCTAAATGGTTGGTTAATTACTGCATGGAAAATGGTGAAATTGATGTACCTGATTGGGATATTCAATCTGCCAATCCTGTCGGGAGAGATAATATTAATTCATTATTAAAAAATTACAGAAAACATTTAAACTTATGAAAAACATTTTTATACTATTGATGGTTTTATCCATTTCACTTTTTTCCCAAAACAAAGAACAGGCTTTACACATAATGTTTGCTGGTACTGACTCCACTTTTTTCGATGACGAAGGGTTAAGGTGGAATGAATTTTCTTTAACCCCCCGTAAAATGTATAAGGTTATGGACCTAATGGAATCAGATACCTCATCTAAGTGTATTGTTTTCAAAGGAAACAAACCTTATATGAATTTTTTGAAAGAGGAAGGTAGTGAACCAAAAATGAATAAATTCAACAGGAGTGTTATTGGGTATTTGGAATGTTATATTGATGGGTATTTTATTAATATGTGGCTATTCAAAAATGAATCCTTTGGATTTATTATTACCGGTCAGAGTTAAAGTAGTTGGTATTTAGAATAAACCCTTTTAGTTTATTTTTATTCCATGCAGACAAAAATTTTAATGTGTCCTTTAGTTAGTGAAGACCTTTGGAGGGCGATAAGAGCAATTCGTAGCTCATTCCATCAACTAAATCATAATTTACTCTATGGGGTTCATGTTGTAATTAATAGTTTGGACCAAGAATTCATTGATGGAATTGTTGAATTTTGTGAATCTAACAATATTCAGTACTCTGTGACTGAGTCCGATGGTACACCTTCGACGGGTAAAAATGCTGTGTTTGATGTTTTCAAAAAATCAGATTTTACTCACTTGGCACAACTTGATGGCGATGATTTGTTTTATCCCACTTTTTTAACTCAAGTTGAAAGACATTTGAAAAAATATCCTAACACCGATGTTCTATCAACAATTCCATTAGATGTTATTGTTGAAAATTACGAGGATGGTAGACACAAATTAAATAATGGTCTTTATACTCAACTATGGGGTACTAATTATGCTGATATGCATTCGTGGGTTGGTCAATTAGGTAGAGACCCTATTGTAGATGGTATTTCTATTGCCAATTATGCTAGGTTTGTACTTTTTTCTAAAAAAATTACCGAGATAGATTTTCGTTATGATAAAGAAATGATTATCGGGGAAGACAAAAAATTACATTTTGATTTTTTGGCTGCTCATCAAAATGATAAAATTTCTTATTGGTTAACCATGGCATCGGATATGTGGATATGTGATAGAATTTCTATTGGTATTCAAAAAAAACACTCAAGTCGTGAAAATTTTATTGAGGAAGATAATGTTGTCACCCAAAATTTACAAAAATATGTTTCATCTATATTGAATCCCGATAGAAGTGGACCTGGAGAAATTCCGATTGACTATCCTCCTATGATTTTTTATCATAATGATAAAGTTAGGTTTCTGAACGAATTTTTTTAAATGGATGATGTGACCATAATTTTACAAGGAAGAATCAATCCTGCGTGTTCAAAACGGTGGGTTGACACTTATTTTGATTGGAATGTTGTTGTTTCTACTTGGACAAAAGTGGATGGACATGACAACCAAATTAATATTTCATCTATCCCAAAAAAATGGTCTTTTTTAATTTTACCTCAACCACAAAAAACAATTGACATATCGTCACTTCAATTTCAAATCCAATCTACCACCAATGCATTTCCATATGTTAATACTGAATATTTGATTAAAGTTCGTGGTGATGAGTTTTATTCCAATCTTCACAGATTTGTAAGGGAAATGAAATATAAAAAAGAACAGATTATCTGTAGTGACATTTATTATAGAGGGTATCAAGGTAATTATTTTCATATTTCAGACCACTTAATTGGTGGGACTTCTGAAAACATAAAAATAATGTTTGAAAATACTTTCGAGCAAATTAGTGATGGTTGGAAAATGACTAGTAACTTTCACGGTAGTAGTAATCCTGAAACATATTTAGGTTTTGGGTTTGTTAGTTATAAGGAAAAAATACTGAAAGAAGACCACGAACATTACCTATCTCAGGGGATTTCCGAACCTTTATTTGAAAAATGGTTTGACAATTACGATTTACAAAAATTGAGTCCTTATTTAGTGTCTTGTCAGGGGAATTCGTTTGATGTGAAATACAACTGTAATGCTAATTTTTAAATTTTTTTGTAATTGTAAATTAAAAAGAGTATCTTTGAAAAATGGAAGAAACATATAAAGTAGAGGTTATGGTTACTATAACTGATGGTTTATCGAAAATTCAAGTAAATCAAAACTCCGAGCAAGATTTGTCTCCCGACATATTAGCAATGGTATTGGCCTCAGGCACCGCTTTAGCAATTAGATTATCTGATAATGAAGTGGAAACCATGCAAGATGTAATTGATTATCTTAATAGTGAATTCATAGATACAGGTTCTTTCAAAGACGCAAGAATTGTCAAATCTTAATTTTTAATGAAGACAAACAATCTTAAACACAGTCGAGTTAAAAAAATACTCACGAGACTCTTGAGAGACAAAGCTCGGGAAATTCTACCCCCAAGTGCTTATTACAAATTAAAAGATACTGTTATAATTAAATTACATCCACAAAATAAGATATTCACCCTAACAGAATCTGAACAAAATTGTGTCAGAATATATTATAGTGCAAATATCAAAGTGGATTGGGTCAAAATTTTTTCTAACAATCATAAAAGTGCTCTTATTGCTCACACTAATATAGAGAGGTTTAAAAAAAGTTTCAATGATGAGGTGAGTAAAATTTTAAAGTGTATGGGTATGAAAAAACCTACTTACGAATGGAGAGAAAGGAATCCACCATTTATTTCGGTTTCATCTATTATTATTCATTGTGAAAATCCGTTATATCGGGAAAAATCAGAAATTTTGAACCCTAAAATTGCGGAAATCAAAACCAATATTAGAAGTCTAACAATAACTCACCAAGAAAAAGAGGTCACTGTTAAAGATTTCATTCATGCAATTCGTGTCAAACCCCTTGTAACCAATTTTAGTTACGAAATTAGTTACAAAAAGACCGATAAACTTACGATTTTGGATACCAACCTCAGGGGAAAATTACATAAAAAAAATCCAAAGTTATCAAAATTTATTAAGTAGTTCTAAATTGAATCTTTTAATTTATAGTATCTAAGATAAGATGATTTCATACTCAACCAAGGTCCATCACCCAAGGGACCTTGATAGTGAGTCCCGCCACCCAACCAAATAAGTTTGTTATTTGGGGTATATCCTCTAACACTTTCCCAAACTTTAATGTTGTTGATGTAATAAATTGTTTTGTTCGGATAAAATTCACAAACAAATTTGATTGGTTTTTTGTAAGATTCTGATGGTATTTTATATTTTGAAGGTGAATCAAATTTCCATTTTTTTGATTTATACGAAGTACCATAGTGTACATTACCAGCAATTGTCTCCTCTCCGCCTACACCCCACATATATTCGAACACATCGAATTCGGGCATTGTAGCTTCTTTATCTGTTGTCCAAAATGCAGTCCACTGACCCTCGAATCTTGGGATATAAACTTTGGTTTCTATTCTACCGAATGTTGGTATTGAAGTTGGGTTTCTTGAAATAATGGTACCTGCGTTGTATGGGGTTTGAGGGTCAGAGTTTCTTGTGTTCCAAAACTCGATTCCTTCTGAAGTTAACTTTATATTATTAACATCGAACCTACAAGTATGGTTTTTGTTCACCTTTTCACCCCATGGGGGTTGAAATCTAAAATCTTGGGACAAAGTAGGTAAATCTAATTTGGTAAAATCCCATTCTTTTACCATTTCAAATTTATCAATAGTTTTATCTTGGTAAGAGATACCAAATTTAAATAAAAACCAAAGTCTAATGCCTCTAACATTATTTAAAAATCTTTCCATATTCCTTTAAGATAAATATTTGTTTGTTTGGTTAGTTTAGTTTATATTTGATGTATGTTGAACTATCTAATTGTATTTGTCTTTCAGTTTCTTTTTAATATTTTTAAAACTTTGGAGATAAAGTTCACCTTTGAAGATAAATTAGTACCACTACTGATGAATTCGGTATGGATTAATTTGGTGAGTTTAGCTTCGGTATTTTATTCGATTGAGGGATTACTTTCAGGTGATTTTTTGATTATACCATTCTATATTTTAGGCAGTGTGATTGGGAAGTGGTTTGCGATGAAGAAAATGGAAAATGTGAGAGGTAAGATTTTTCAATTTTTATTTTTTAAGAAAAAAGATGAAACATCTAACTGACGATGAGCTTATCGAATCATATCGCGAATTGCTTTCGAGAGGGATTACTAGTTGGTCATCTTCGGTTGGGAAACAATTAATGGAACAAGAATTAAAAAAAAGAAATTTAAATTATGAACTTTAGTGCTGCCCCTTTTACCACTGTTCTTAGTTGGTGTGAAAAACATGGTTGTAACCGTATTGAGATGATTAGTTCAGATAATAATAAAGTTAATGTAAATGTAGTTTGGAAAGGTTTCAATATTAATATGGTTATCGATACTCAGACAACTATAACCGAGACAAAAGTAAAAAAACCTGTAGATGATGGACATGAGACAATAGTTTCAATTAATTCTAACTTATCTTTGGTTGACACATTAAATTATTTTGAATCGTTAGTTAAGTAATGAGAAAAGAAGTTGTTTTTACATATTTGGATTTAAAATTTATCCCTAATTATCCTGTTAATAGGTCTATTTTGCCTGGTTTTCCAACTAATCCTAATGATATATTGGAAGAGTTTATCAAAACCGAACACATTTTGTGGATTCCAAAATCTCAAAAAGATTTACCCAAGTATCTTGATTTAAGTTGGGAAAATTTTAAACCTTTGATGTGTGAGTGGTTCAATGAGAGGTTTTCTCAAGAACATGGTAAAATTGAAGATTTATTTCAAATTTAATCGATATGTCTGAAGATTACCTTGACGATGATGAAGATATCTACATCAAAAATGAAAACACTTTTAGTGATTCTTTAGAAGATGAGGATTGAGATTAACAATAACTTTTTAATGTTATTGGGAACAATTTTTGCGATTTTTAATTTATTATATCCCAGTCTTATCCTGTCTTTTCTTTTCGGGTGTTGCTTTGGACAAATTTTTGCCAATTTGATTCGGGCAAAACAACAAAAATGATGGTATTTATATCATATGAGTGACCCCGATTTATTAAAATTACGACAAATAAGTTTTTTGATAAAAAAATTCCCTGACCAATGGCAAAACCTTACAGGAGATTTTGACGATTTAGAATTGTCAGACTTATCTATTTGGTTGGACAAGTATGCCAAATATATCTCTTTAGATACGAGTGAAATTTTTGATATCTATGAGTTAATTAAAGCAAACCTTGATAATCTGAACAACGGAGTTCCGATAACGGGTGAGAATGTAAAATACCCAAAATACAATCAGTATAAAGTAGAATGGAATCAAAATTTTCAAGAAACGGGTACTGAATATGGGACGGAAAGATATTCGGGTTCAGATGAAAAATCCGTTCATAAACAATTCAAATTTGATAGGTATACCGGAAATTTCGACTACGACACTGATGACACAGAATATGATTTTAAAGAAACTTATAATTTCGACTATAAAATAGTTGAGGAACAGTTAAAAAAAACAATACACAATGTTCTAAAGGAACACTATAAACTATTTATAAATAAAAAAAACTAATATGGGACAGAGACTAATCATTACCGAAGAAGAAAAAAATAGAATCCAATCTCTTTATGAAAACATGGGTGTTGCCTTTGGAAATGAAATGAACGGACTTAAAGTTAAAAAAGAAGAAGCCACCGAGGAAGTTGAAGAGACTATGGATGATGTTTCAGAAGAGGTTGAGACCGATGAAGAAGAAGGAGAAGAAGAAGATGAAGAGTAAAAATTTAAAAGTCACTGAAGAACAACTTTCCAAGATTGTAGAATCTTTGAAGGATGAAAATAATAATCTGAAAGAACAATCTCGTTTGGGAGCAATTGGAAATACTGCTTTAAAACAAATGAATATTGAACCAAAAAATAAAGTTGTGGACCCTAAACCCGGTGTGTATAAAACAACGGTTCAAATTACAAACGACAAAAAACTCAAAGTAACTCTTCCTGAAGGAACATTTGAATATTCTTCTTATAAACATTTACCATTAACAAAAAAGGTGTAATGTCTAAAATTATAAAACTTACAGAATCGGATTTAATAAGGATTGTAAAAAAAGTTTTACAAGAGCAACTTACCGTGGACAGTGGGCAAAATTTCAAGACATTTGAGAAAAATATGATGGGTGTTAACCCTCAACCAAGAAAGTTTAATTACAAAATTGAGGACACCGTAGTAACCTCTTTGAATTGGGGTTCAGCAGATAAGCGAAATAAAACCGCATCATACTCCGTTTCAACAGATTCAAGAGACCCAGTGTTGAAAATTATTCCAACAAACCCTACTTCAGAACTTTCAAGGTATAACACTCGACTTCTTGCTAACTTCAATAAGTTTTTCAAGGATAAAGGATATTCAATAAAACCAAGTAGATTACTTACCACAGTCACAATTGATTATTCGAAGGGTGAGAAAGTTAAAAATGACCTCAATGAACTTTTCAAGTTATATCCATTACCTTCAAGTGGAATCAAACAACCATTTCAATGGAAACCATCACCTACCGAAGAGGAAGTTAGAGATGGAAAACAACTCTTGAGATACGGTATGAGGGGTAACTTTGTAAAAAAAGTTCAAGAAAAATTAAAATCTGAGGGATTTAAAGTTGGTCCGATTGACTCAAAATTTGGTGGACAAATTTTAAAAGCTGTCAAAGAATTTCAGACTAAAGTTGGTTTGAAAGTTGATGGTTTAGTTGGTAAAGATACCTATGCTGCTATGTTCAGAAAGCCTGCAGAAAAAACTCAAAGTGCTCAGCCGAAAGGTTTACAAAGTGTATTACCACAAAAACCAACATCAGGAGTTCAAAGAACTGCAAAAATTCCCACATCTACCACAACATCTAACACAACCGTAGCTGACACAGGATTAGATTTTAGTTAATAAAAAACTATTTATAAAAAAAGATTAGAAATGGAAGAAATTTGGGGAATTAATTTAAAAATTGAGAACAACACTGATTTTGTTGTTCAAATTGCAAACGCGGAATTTGACCCATTTGTGGTTGAATCATTATCTGTTTTAGAATGGACAGAAATTATTAAGACATTATCTTTGACTCTTACATTCAAAGATGAAAATGACAACAATGTAATGGTTGGAACTTTGGTTTATAACTCAACAGATGGGGTCATAGTAAATCGTGGAGATTTGAATGACCAAACAATTAGTATGGATATTTTCGTAAATGGAGAAAATGAGTTTAACCAAACTCAAATTTCTAATGGAGCGGTAACTGTTTGTACTTGGGATGATATTATCCGTGGTGGTAATATTGGATTGTCATTTAATAATGTAGTGTAATAACATGATATTGATTAAAAAAAACCCCCTAAACCAAGGGGGTTTTTTTATTTGATGACGGAATATTTATTGATATGGCAAAATCTAAAAAGTCTATACCAAAACCAACAAGCCGTAAAACAGTTTTGAAGAGAAATAAAAGAAATAACGAGAACTTGGAGTTATTAAAAAAATTAGAATCTGAGAAATGAATTTTAGTGAGTATATTAAATTAATTTTTGAGGGGAGACCCCCTAGTCAAAATGTTAAAGCTGCCATGGAAATGTCGGACGACGAACTTGCCAATTATTTGGAAGAGTTATTCCCAGATATCAAAACAATTATTTCATCTCAGCCAGGACTTTATCAATACCTTCTCAGAACTAGGAAAGATGTACTTGAAAAACTAAAAACAAAAAGAGCCAAAGGGATTGATTACTACAAAAACATAATTTCTAAGTTTAAAACTTTACAGGAACTTAAATCTGAATATCCAAGTTTATTATCAAGATTATATTCGAAATTTGGTAAAGAAGTGGCAAACGAATTGTTATCAGGTTTAGAAAGAGGTACAAGGGGTAGAAAAATTTCTCAATCTACGACCAAAGATACCGAACCTGAAACAATACAACAAACTGAAAATCCATATTTAAAACTCCAAGACCTTGAAAGTATTTTATCAAACTATTCATCGTTCAATGAGTTTAGAATGAAAAATGTCAAATTACTATCTGATTTAAGTATGGAATTAGGTGGTGAACAATTTACCGATTTTATGAACGATATCGAAAATAAGTTTTTAAAATTAGAACCTCTTTCACTCGAAAAGGCCAAGAAAATAATTTCTAATTACGAATATCTTGGTGACTTCAGAAAAGAAAATCCAAAACTTCTCATCGATATTAAAAAAACATTTGATAAGGATGTTGTTAGAGATTTATTGAGTGGATTGAAGAGAGGTGTTGCTGAAAGAAAAAATGAGAAGTTTAGTGTGACAAATGCTAGAGAAATTATCTCAAAATACACAGATTTAGATATTTTTATTACTCAAAGGTCTGATGTTGCACAAAACATTAGAAAATATTTTGGCAGTAATGGTTTCTACCAACTAACAAAAGGTTTGAATAGAAAAAAACAAGTATCTGAACCAAAAGAGGAATTACCAACAGGTAAAATTAGAGAAATTGCAACAAAATATAAGGATTGGGATAGTTTATTGGCAAACGAAAAAGATTTTGTAAAATTAGGATTAAAAATCTATGGAACCCAAGGTTTTAAAATATTAGTTAACAAAGTTTACGGAGTCACTGAACCCGTTAAAAAACCCAAAACAATTCTAACAAAAGGGAGTATTGGTAAAATACCTACTTCTAAAATCAAAGATTTTTTGAGTAAGTTCCCAACTAAAGAGAGTCTCAAGTCCAATAGACCTGAAGTCTATGATACATTAGAGGAGCTTGGGATAATAAACAGTTATTATGGAAGGTAAGAATGGATTATGTTGTAAGTAGAAGACAAATCAAAAATTTAGCCTTTAAATATTTCGACAAAATATTTGGAGATATAAAACCAAAAGTCGGAAAAAATTATTCCTATGTTTTTGTTGACTCAAGAAATCAAGGTAGAGTCGGTTATAATAAGACTATACATTTTGGTAGAGTATATCTTGTTTTGGATGAAGATTATGAGAACTTCATGAAAATTATTCCTGTGTCCAAACAAGACTTTGCAAGGTTATTTACTACTTGGATGAACGAAAAATTTGCTATCGGGGAAGTAACTCGACTGACAACAGTACCAAGAGAAAGATTAGAACACCTAAATTTGTGTGTTCAACCATATTGTAATAACTAATCTTTATTTTTTTAAAATGTTTTCTAAATAAGTTGGATGATTATCTACTTTTCTCCAATTTGTTTTTTTGATTCCTACATTTATAACCTCGTTTACTCTCATCTGAGGTTGTTTCTCATAACCCCAAGTTTCCTTGATACCCTCTCTAATAATATGCTCGGCACTCAAGGCAGAGTGTAACTCGCAAGTTTTAGTTTCTTTAATCCCATTTTGAATGACCTCTTCCATAGCAAGACTGTCCTCGATGGGGTTTTGTTTGGTCTCTTTCACCCTATTTTGAATGGTGTCGTCAACGCTGATTGGGCGGGATTCAAATCCGTTGCGGGTGTGTTTCACCCCATTTTGAATAAAATTCTCAACCCACTCGGTAATATAATTCTGATTTTTGACCGTATCTTCAAACCCCATCAATCCAATAAGAATCGACTGAAAGAAATAATAATTATACCAAAGAGTTCCATCTTTAGTTAATTCTATAACCCACTGTTTTTTGTCGGTCAAGATAATCCAAGTAGACCCATGGTTATAATAAGTGTCGGCACCCTTGAGTTTGAATTCCATAATCTTATGGAACATTTTTTTATATCCGTTCATAATATCAAATATAATAAAAAAACCCCCTCGGTAAAAGAGGGGGGGGTTGAGAGAAGTTATCGTCCTTGACCTCTATAAGCCTTTTTATAGAGTTTAGAACGCTTGCTCTTTGAGGTTTTGGTCTTAGCGTGAATGCCAGGACGAGAAACATTTGGTTTTTCTAACTTACCACTCGAGGATGAGATTTTTGCCATTTTTAATTTTAATTAGAATTTGTTCTACAAATATAAAACAACTTTTACTTTTCACCAAATGGTTTTATTATTTCAATATGGAAAATATAAAAGGTACTATAGAACTAACAGATAAAAAAATCACTTTGAAACCATATGATGGTTCTAAAGAAATTTGGATTCGTAAATTAAATCCTGAGTTTGAGGTTGGTTTGGTTTTCATCAAACATATGGGTGAATATTTTTTTAAAAAATAATTTCCATCAAGATTTTTGTTTTATCTTTGGGGTATGGAAAACTTTTACAAGAAGGTTTATAACCCTGAAGACAAGACCATCGATGCATATTATTATGTAAAGAGTGAAACATCTACTCAGATTGTTATTTTGAATGTTCAAGAAAAAGAAAAGTCAGGTAATGAATGGGCCAATGGTGCTTTGGATTACTTTATAAGTGTCAAAGAAATAAAATTACCTAAAAGTCAAATAAAGGTTTTATCACACGATGAAAATCGTCCAGGTTATTTTTTGATTAGGATACCTTATTGGTTGTTCAAAAAAAATGATGACTTGGAAATTATTCGGCTCTCTGTGTCTAAAAAATTTAGTATCAAACCCGATGACCCTTTGATAGATAATTTTTTTATTAAGGAATATCGTGAGGCATTGAAAGGTTGTGGAACTAATATGAACCACATTGACATTGTCTATAACAATCTCCAAAATTCAAGAAAACCTAAAGTAACACCATCGAAACCCCTACAAACTAAGATTGAAATCTTCAAAACTTACGGGAGATAGAAAAGAATATTAAATTTTTTACAACTATTTATCTATATGAAAAAATGGTTGGAAATTTTAATCGGTTGGATTGGAGTTTTCATAATTATTTTTGGTTTACTCTATTTGGGTTACTTAGCCATACATTGACCCTTAAGTGGGACTAGGACCGTTTCTGTTATGGGAACGAAAAAGGGGGAATTCGCTACTCCCCCTTTTACTTTTTTGTAAAATATTTATTGTTAAGATATTACTAACTTGGATAACGGTATAATAGAACAGAATAGACTCATTAACACCCTGAAAAGGGTGATGGGCGACTATACTTCAAAACCCAACATGTCTTATTCTAACAAAGTAAAAGAGTACCTTAACATAAAATTTGGTAAACTCACTATGGTACCTAATCAAGAAAGTATGATTTATTTTGTTAATTCTGCTGGAAAAACACCAATGAAATATTCAAAAAAAGAAGCCATAATTAGGGTCCCGTCATCTGTCATGACAGGGGTGATGGAAATGTTTGGAATTGACGAAGATTTTTTAGAGGAAATTTTTAAAGATTGGGTAAATGAAAAATACGATTTACCCGTTCGGTTTGTTGATTATTATTAAATAAAAAAATATGTTAAGTAATAAGACTTATCGTAACATCGAAGAATACTCTCGGGCTTTTAAAACTGATATTCCATTTAATCACATTGTGATGGATGATTTTTTCCGTGAAGATGTTATTGACAGATTAATGAATGAAGTTGAGTTTATTTCTTCGAATCCAAGTGAATTATGGAGATTTGTTGGTGGTGGAAATTATGATGAACACAATGACCAAGTGAATAAAAAACAAATTTATGACTTTAATAATATGTTACCAACAATGAGAGAAGTTATTAAATATTTAAACTCTCCTGAGTTTCTTCAAATTGTTAGTAAAATTTCTGGTTTAAATAACTTAACACATGAGTCCGAAGGTTTTGCAAATGCCGCTTATCACCAAACTGGAAGGGGTGGTAGATTAGAAGTACACCACGATTTTAATGATAGCCAAGTACGACCTGACCTATATCGTCATCTTAATCTTTTAGTTTATTTAAATGCTTATTGGGATGAATCTTGGAACGGTGACTTAGAACTTTGGTGGAAAAACATGTCGGGCCCCGCAAAATTTATTTCCCCAATATCCAACCGTGTGGTTATGTTTAATATTGATAAAGCACCTCACGGTCACCCACATCCACTTCAATGTCCAGAAGAAATTAATAGAAAAAGTTTGGCATTATATTACTACAACAATCAAAAACCAAAATATAATTTGGTACAAAGAGCTATTTGGAAAAGTGAAATACCAACCTTAGAATAACTATTGTTTGGGTTTTAAAACTTGTAGTATTCTTTCTATTTCTTTTTCCGCTTTGTTGATGTATCCACCTCGGTAGTAAAGTTCCATAATATATTCAGCAAGTTCTTGGGCAAAGTCTTTCTTAGTTAAAGTTTCTCTGTGAATTATACTCCATATTAAATTGTAAGTTGGAATCTCCATTCCGAGTTTTTCGGATTCTGACATAATTAAATTTGAAAGATTTTTTGAGTACTCGGGAGAAAATCTACCTTCGTACACTAAAACCTCTTCAATTGCCTCTTTAAAGTCCATATTTAAATAAATATAAAGTATTTATAGAATAGTATGACACAGGGTGAGGTAGAAAATAGTCTTGAAATGAGAGTTGTGTTTAGGGAGATGGTAAAAAAATACCCCTTTATCCTTGATATAAAAATGACAGATGATTTCGAAGAAGACGAAATTAAATATGATTGGGTATATTTTTCCGAAATAACAATATCAAATTCTAAGGTGATGGAACAATATCCTAATTGGAGTGTTAGGCCTTGGATGGATGGCCGTTTAAAAAAAGAAGGTAAAATTAATAATTTAATTTACTTGTCAGAATTATATCAATCGACGGAGGTTCCCACACCTTCTGAAGTTCAACATGAAATGGGTGAAGTAACAGAAAAAATTCATCGGATGATTCAAAAACAAGCAACAATTCCTGATAAATTTAAGTTGAAAAAGCAAATTTCGTTTTCCCAATTTAAAGTTGTGGAATGAAAAGTTTAAGATTGTATAGTATATTATTAGAAGAATCATCTGAGAGAGCATTTTCTATCGATGAAATTAAAATTTTCAACCTTTTAAACAGAGAAAAACAAAATCTTAAAAGCAAAGGGGAAATCACTGAATATCTGAAAAAGGTATTAGGTTATTTAGGTTACGATAAGGGTGATTCGATGTATTACTATTATCTTTATTCTTTAAATTATCGTCCCGATGGAAGATATGAGGAAATAAAAAAGGGTGAAGAAAAATCATTATCAGACATTAAAGCCGGCAAAATTGCCAATTACACAATGTCAACATTTGCAAAAGGTAAAATACCTTTTAAAGGAAATAATGTCGAAGGGTTTTGGGAAACTGACCCAAAGGGTGTAAAACAATTTGTGATAACATCATACGGATGGTATCCCATTTATATTTTTAAGGACAAATTTTGGTACCAAGTTTCAGAACCATTTTCTAAAAGCACCAGTAAACAAATGAGTCAGACTCGTATTTGGGGTGATAATCGATATGTTTTGGAACCACAACAGATGAACCAGCTCAGAAATGGTGTTGACATCAATAAAATTCAAGATTCAATTTTTGATGGTTTTTATGATTTTTTAAAATCTTCATATGAAGGTCGTAATTACATTTTTATAACAGGTACGAATCCTTTGAGACAATTTGGATATCCAACTGATAAAGTGAGATTCAAAATTCGTTTGGATTCTATAGAAAAAAACGATAAAATAATTTTTAATTTGGATGTTTTGGAAGTTGCTTTCTTAGATATTGATGGAAAAATTGTGACCAAGCAAAAGCCGAATGTACAGGATTTTGAAGAAAGAATGGGTGAAACTTTAGAGGAGGTACTCATCCGTAATTTACCTCATAAATTCGCAAAAACCGCAAAAGAAAAATTGGAAATAAATGTCAATTTTGTGACTGAATAAATTCCGATTCCATTTTATACCAAATTTTGAACATTGAGTAGATATTCGTTCTACGAGACAATCCCTTTTCAATTAGTTGTCCCATTTTGATTAAATGTTCTTTATTTCTGTAATCTATTTTTATAATATACCCCCCTTTTTTATATTTTTCTTGTTCGGTGTGAAAAATCCATTTACCTTCTTCTTCCAATTTTAGAGCGTTTATCATATCCTTGACAATCATTTTACATTGGATATCTCTATCCTCACAAAGTTTTTTTAAATCCGCAACTTTCATTTTGTTATATTCTAAGATTTTTGGGACTCGTGGCATTTTTTAAGATATTTATGGTAAAATTATACACTATGAGTTTAAAAAATCTACAAACAAAAATCGGAGTAACTGCGGACGGAGCTTTCGGTCCAGGAACTTTAAAAGCTGCAATGGCTTATTATAAAATGACACCTGAAAGAGCGGCACATTTCTTCGCTCAAACAGCACATGAAACAGGAGGTTTTAAAGCATTCTCAGAAAACTTGAATTATTCTGGCGATGGTTTGAAAAAAATCTTTGGAAAGTATTTTCCTGGTACCTTAAATGAGTCTTACCAAAGGGACCCTGAGAAAATTGCTAATCGAGTTTACGCATCAAGAATGGGTAATGGTGATGAAACCTCGGGTGAGGGATGGAAGTACCGTGGTAGAGGTGCTCTTCAATTGACAGGTAAAGCAAACTACAAAGCATTTGCTGATTACCTGAAGAATCCATTGATTATGGAACAACCTGACTTGGTTGCTGGTGAATTGTCATTTGAATCTGCAATGTTTTTCTTTGAAAAAAATAAGTTATGGGACATCTGTGACAAAGGTGTTACAAAAGAAACTATTTTAGCACTTACTAAGAGAATCAATGGTGGTACTCACGGTTTGGCCGATAGAGAAGAAAAAACATTCAAATACTACGGATTATTGAAATAAGTTAAACTTATGTTTATCTTGTGAATATGACACTAAAAAGATTATATTACAAGTTGACATCAAAGGTTCCGACTGAAGAACTTAATTATTCCGTAAAAGACTTTGAAAAAGGGATGAGGTGGGCAAAATCGCTCCCTCATCCCTTTATTGATAGTAGAAGTCTTGATGAATATTTTTACAGATGGGATTCTGTTGAAATTTTATCCTATCTTAATGAATTGATTAGGAAACACCAAAAAAATGTTTGATTTGACGAAGTTTTTTATTCGTTGGGTTGCAAATAATCTATCAATACCATTTTGGGTTGTCGGTCATGTACATTTGACAATGAATGTTTATGAGGATTTTCACGAAATAATAATGTCTATTGGAATGAACATTATTGTTGGAATCGGTTTTTGGTTAGATTGGAGAGAAAATAAAAGAAATATTTGATATTTATTATTCAAACAATCATTTATGTGGGTAATACTTGTCTCAGCTGTTGTTGGAGTTTCTTATTTTAGTGGGTGTCTTATTGGACACAAACTTTTTTTAAGAAAATTCGGTAAAAAAATGTCTTGTAGGTTTAATCCTTTAAATTTTTGAGATTTTTACGATAATATAAAAAAAAAGATATGAATTTAAATTCAGACACAAGAAAAGCCGAACAATACAGTAAATTGATGTTCCAGTTTCAAAGAACTCAAGAGAGAATTAAGGATATTGAGACCGAAAATACTGTCATTGACAAAAATACTCCTCGTGAACTTGCTCACCTTAAGGTTCAACTCCGTCAAATTTCAGAACAAATAAGAAGCTTGTATTAATTTTTTTTGTATTCATGAATTTATCTCATGAACATAAAGTTATATGGTGGACCAAACCCGAAATGGGAGAAAAATTGGTGGCATCCGCTTTTGAGGCGTTAAATTTAGTAACATCATCGTATGCGGGTGTTGAAATACCCACATCGAAACAAAAAATATCTTTTATTGACAAAATCCCCCCTTTATGTGAGGATTATTCACTGATAATGTCAGTTAGAAATCCATATTATCACATAATAAATTATTATTTACGAATTTCCGAGACAAATTGGAAATTGAAGATTAATACAAAGGAAAATTTCATTAAAAGTATGAATAATTGGGTTTCAGAGATTTTTTCCGTCGATGAAAAAATATTATTAGGTACCGATAGTGGATTACAGCATATTTTCCCATACAATATTGATAAAAGACAACCTGATTTTGTTCTTAAATTCGAAAACATAAAGGAAAGTCTCACCGAGTTATTTTTTCTGATGAATATAAACTTCCAATTCAATGAACACCTTTTAAAAAACAACGAGGAATTCGAAGTTAACACATTAAGTTATGAAAACGCTTCGAAAATATACAAAGTATTCAAAAAACACTTCGATAATTTTAATTACGACCCTTTTTCATTTACCGATAAAGAATTATCCCTTAAAGATAAAGTCAATTTTATTCATAACTAATAGATATTTATTGTTATGGGACAAAGACTTATTGTAAATCAAGAAGAAAAAGAAAACATACAAAAGATGTATGAACAAATGACCGGTGTCGCTTTCGGTGGTGAAATGAATGGTTTCAAAAAAAAGGTTGAAACTCCCTCTGAAGAAGTAAAAGATATTAAATCGCTCAATCAAGATTTGATACTGAGAAATGTAGATTTCTACTATGACGATGTAACTAAGTCTTTCGAAGTTGTTTCGCGTAATGATAGATACTTCGGTCAAGGTGGAAAACCAATAAGATATACAGCATCAATTAAGAAATAATCATGGGAAAAAGATTCATTTTATCAGAATCTGAAAAATCAGAAATTCGTCGTTTATACGACATTTCTGAGCAAATGGATATGGAGGTTACACAAGATAGAGAAAGTGAGCCTAAAGAAGGGAAAAGACTGTTCTGCAATGCACAAAACACCAAATCAATTCACGATTTAGCTGGCAATGAAGAATTTGACGATTATATCGAAGGAATAAAACTAAGAAAAGGTGGTGTTCGTGGCTTAGTGGATATGATTGAGGTCTTAAAAACAATGAGATTGTTCCCACAAATCACCGATGGTGGTGTAGACCTCGCATCTCGAATTCACGGCACTCTTCAAGAGTTCAAGCCTTATAACTATTTCGAGGAACAAACCAAACAGTGTAACAATGCTATGGATAAAATTATCGAACTCTATAAGGAGAACGAACATGGTGAGGAATTGGTTAAAGATATTGAAAAAGTCTACGCATTGTCCTATCTTGACCCCCGAGCGAAGGAGTTTCTTAAACATGGGTTGACAATTGTAAAGGGGGGAGAATAGATTCTTCCCTTTTTTTTTGTATACTTGGTATATGTCTAATAAAAGATTATCACTTTACGAATATCCCACATCACTATCTTCACCAAAAATAGAACCCGTAGACCTCACATCTTTTAAAAGATATGGTGTAACCAAGGCAAACGACTTTTTTAGCGGGAAATGGGAGGATTTGGTGGTTGAGGCTCAAATATTACAAGAGACTATTGAACTAAACGAAAGGATTTATAATTGCAAATATAATTTCGAGCCAAAAATTGGTAATACTTACCACATTTATAAGGGTCGAGATGGAAAAGAATTTTTATCAATTATCTCCCCCGAGGAATGGAATATGGAACACATTATTTCAGTTGGACTTAATTCTGATTCTGTTTGGAAAAAAATCACTAGAACTACTATAAAGAATTAATTAAAAAAATTATATTAATAATATAATATATTATAATACTAGAATTAATACTTAGTACCAAACCGAACGAAGTTCGGTGGTTCAACAAAAAATTTAATTCATAGTTTTACCCAAGTTAATAGTATTTATACTATTAGATGATGGAATCGATGGATATGAATTCTATATGGACGGTTTTAATAACCGCAATTACAGTTTTAGGTTCCACAAGTGCTTGGAAATTTTATGAGCGTAGGGCCGAATTAAAAAGAGATGAGGATAATTTTATCAAACAAGATTGTAGGGATAGAATTGCCAAACTCGAGGCATTATTGAGGGAAAGTTCTGAAGAAAAAGAAAAAATGAGAGAAACCATTTTAGCTCTTACGGAAAAAGTTGCCGCACTTACGGTAAAAGTAGAATTTCTTCAAAAAGATAACAATTAATTGAAGAAGTAATCAGGCGTCGTAAGACACCATTACATTCACAACCATATCGACATATAATTTGTCCATAATGTTATAAACCAACATTCTTGTCATATCATCGTCTAACATTGTGGTTTCTATGTCCTTCCCCAAGATAACGACACAATCCACCAAACAATTGTTTTGGACATGACTAAAGATTACATCTCTGATTTTGAGATAGGTTCCCTCTCCATAGAATTGTTCGATATTCTTTCTTTCTAAAGCATTAATAAGTTTTTCTACCACATAAGCCATGTTTGAGGAACTTCCACCCATACACCAAATATAACAACTTTTAGGACTTTGATAAATATTTATTGGAAACACTAATCTATTATGGCATTCAAAGACATTTTTAAAGATGAAAACGACTACAACGAAAAAACAATCGTTGGATTTATGTCCTTTTCAGTTATGAGTTTAGCTGCAGTTGCGGATATCGTTACCGGTATCTTTGGGCAAGAGTTGGTAATCTCAGACACAGTATTTAATTCATTTGTTATCATTACCTTAGGTGCGTTCGGTATTGCCGAGGCGGGTAAAATCTTTGGTAAAAAGGGTAACGACCAAGAGTAAAATAAATAAGGGGGTTAATGACCCCCTTTTTTATTCTACAAAATTCAATTCATTTGTTTTGGGGTCCCATTCCACGCTCAGTGGTTTTTGGGTGAAATTATACCTTTCATCTAAGACCGCTGCGTTAAAGAAATGAGTTGTTCCGTCAAATTTATATCCATAACTTGAGTGAATGTGTCCAAAGACATGAATTTTTGGTTTGATAAGGTCAATTCTGTCTCGCAGTAATTCACAACCTACATTTTGTTTAGAATAGGTGACATAATCTAAGTGTCCATAAGGCGGACCGTGAGTTATTAGGATATCAACATCTGAGGGAATCATATTCCAAACTTCTTTGAGTTCGGCACCTTGTCTTGGTAGATTAAACGCCCAATTGTAAAACTCGGGTTGCCAAGGACTACCCCAAACTTTTACCATATCATCGTAATCGGCACTTTCGTCACCAATTAAGAACATATCATCATAGAGGTATTCTGAACCGGGATTAAGACGAAGTAATTCTTGGACGACCGAGACTTCATCCTGACAACTAAAGTCATGGTTTCCCGCAATAAAAATCTTGTGGGTATAGTTTTCGATAGTTGAGAACCATTTAATAAAATCTTGGATTTCTGTACGATAACCTTTGTTGGAAATATCACCTGCGTGTATAAGCACATCACCACCTGGTAGACTCGAAGTTACCTGATTGTGTTTTGCGTGCGTATCGGATATAAAAGTGATTTTCATTATTCCCACCATTTTTCTACATTACGATTTAGAAGTTCAAAGATAAGGCGTTTCGCCCTTTCGTGCTGTACCACCCCCATTGAAATTCCCAAACTAAATGCACTTGGATTTTTTCGATAATACAGATGATTCGTGGCACGGTTTTTCAAAAGAGGGTATTTGGTGAAATATTCGTCCAAATCATCACGAAGATTTTTTCTTTTCATCTCGAAAGACTCTGTTCCTTCGATTTTTACAAATGTGTACTCGTTATCAACATAATCAAGGTGTTCGTGCAAATAGTATTCAGTTTGAATTTTATCAATCAATCGAACAATTGTGTTCATAATCTCTACATTGCGTTGCGAACCCACATGAGGCATCGTTTTACCATGTGACTCCGACATATTTGAGATTTTGAATTTGATAATTTCAAACAAAAAACTATCATCCCAATCACGGTCTTTCCAAATTATTGGACCCCATTTAATTAAGTTTTTAACTCCACAGACAAAGTTTCGTGGATAGTAACGATATTTGAATTTCCAATACAGAAGAAATCTCTGCCATGGATTTGGCTTTTTGTATTCCATAATTGAAAGTTACTTCTCGATGTTACGGAATCTTAGGTGGATAGCCACCAAAACAAATGCCAATACCGAAAATCCAAGTCCACCGATTAAAATTGCAGGGTTTTCACTACGCTGAAACCACACACTCAAAGCCCCCAAATAACCGAACCAAGATGCCATCCAAACATACATAGATACTTTACGAGTTTTATTGGTAATTTTTTTTACCTTTTCGTCATGGACAATCCGAGACAATGCGTCTTGGAGGTCCTTACCATAAGCAGGAATGACTTCCGTGGTTCCGTCTTCGTTTAATACGGTGACCTCATATTTCAAATACTCGGGGAAGGACTCCGAGGTCTTACGATATTTTACATCAATAGCTTTTCTTTTCATAACTTTTTGTTTTTCTTTGGTGTTTAAGGTTATTGGTAATCCTAAGATACCGAATAAATGGCTGTTGGGCGTTCATATTCCTTTATGCCGGTTTCACTTTGAGCCTCAGTTGTCCAATCAATAACATTACCATTGTGAATGGTTTCACATTCTACAATATACATTACTTGACAGCCCATAACAATCATTTCACCAATTTCTATGAACCAGTTAGCGTGAGCTCGGTTGGGAATAAATCCAAGTGTTTTACCCGCTTCGTGAATGGCTTTTAATGTTCCATGAACCCCCTTATATGTGCGTCCATCTTTACCATAGAACCAACCTTGGGTGGTTACTAATACTTTTTTATTAATAAAATTTTGCATAACTATTTTATTTTTTTTCGATGTCCGTGTCGGGTTTACGCTCCAAATCGTAGGTGTTGAGATGTTCATCAATGTTATAAAAGAACTCTATAATCGGGTCCGGTGGTGTTGTAAATTTCAATTCTCTGAATTCTTTCAAAATAGATTTACCGTCTTCACTTAAATTCGTATAGTAGTTGACCCATTCCCAAGCATCTTGTTGCCTAACAATAAACTCTAATCCCTCATTAGTCACCAAATGGTATTCTTTGGTCTCGATAGTCCAAATTACTACCTCTTGTTCTTTTTCTTTGTCTAGTTTAAACATAACTTTTTAATTTTGTTTAATACAAATATACAAAAAATTTTTACAAACTCAAAAACTTTTTATAATAAAGTTCGTTGAAGTCCTCTGAAAGACTTTGATATAGTTGAGGGTTCTTGTCGAGTTTGGGTTTGTGTTTGTTCAGAAAATTAGTGAAACAATTCCTCGAACAATCCAATTGTTGGTGATTTTGTGAGGAGTCCACAATTTTTTCTACCCACTGATATTCTTTGTCAAAAGTATTTTCCATAAATCAAAAGTAGTGAATGAATATCTACCCTACAAATAAATATGAAAGTATTTATCATTAAAATATTATTATGAACATCAAGGATATACTTTTGGAATATGTTGAAAACTTGGAGCAACCAACTTTAGTCTTAAAGGAGGATGTTGACATCTCAGACCATTTACAATATCATATTGATAACAAGTTGTCTTTAACCGACAATGTCTTTAGAGTTTATTCAGAAGGGTATTTTAAACTCGTTAATGAAGTTCGTGGTCTTTGGCAAGAGGGTCTTATTACCCTTAATGAAGAGGATACCCTAATGGTGGAATCAGACCTTGGTAAAACCGCCGAGTTCGAGGGTGAATATGTTTATCTTGATGCTCCTGTTTATACTGAGGAGGGAATTAACGAAGCGGAATATCGCGGAAAAAAAGTTGACCTTAACAAACCATTCAGAACATCAGGTGGCCCGAAGAAATTTGCCGTATATGTAAAATCAGATAAGGGTAATGTAAAAAAAGTAACCTTCGGTGACCCAAATCTTAGAGTTAGAAATAATAACAAAAAAGCTTCCAAGTCATTTAGAGCCCGTCATAAGTGTGACCAAAAGAAAGACAGAACAACGGCTGGTTATTGGAGCTGCAATGTCGGACGTTATGCGAAACAACTTGGACTCTCTTCATCAAACTCTTGGTGATTTTCCATTCTCCCAAAAGGAAAAAGAAGGAAAATTAGAAAGAGTGTTCTCATTTGATGTAGATGAGGAAGAACTCAAATGGCACACCGATGAAAAAGACAGAGTGGTAACAATACTTGAAAGTAATGGTTGGGGATTTCAAATGGAGGATTCCTTGCCAATCAAAATGCGAAACGGACAGGAAATATTCATTCCCAAATTTGTTTGGCATAGAGTAATCAAAGGAGAAGGAAGTTTAAAAATTTCCATTCTAGAATTTGATTAACCCCCTATTTTGGTTTATCATTTCTCTCGATGAAACGACTACTAATTCTTTTCTCTATTCTATCAACCCCCCTTTTAGCACAAAGGGGTAATGACATTATGTACATCCCAACCGATAACTCCGTTATTGTCAGTCAGATAGTAAATAAGGTCGGTTTCTATGTGGGGGGACAATACTTTACCAGTTATCCTTATCCATACGCCTATACTACCCCCTTTACCTTAGTGAATCGTTTTGGGGGAGAAGTCAAACTATTCAACGATGTTAGTTTAATGGTCGGTGGATACCAAAAAAACATGGGGATGAGTTATCCCCCCAATCAGATAAAACCCGAAATGTGGATTAAGACTCGTATTGCAAATACACTGTCTAACAGAACCAACGATTTTGATGTGGTAGGCATCTTTAGAGTATCACAAGAGTTTTATTATGGAATTGGAATTTATGTAAAATGGTAGACAAACAACAACTTTTTGGTATTACTAAACAAATCTTGGATGACATTGAACTTGTCATCCATTTCAACTCTTCAGGGTCATTTTTTCTTCCTGAAGATTCAGGTGGTGATATGACTTACAGATTTTCCGGTCAAGACCTAATTGTTGAGTTTGAATGGGAAGAAACACAGACCCTTCAGGACAATATTGTTTTGGGTGATTACTACAATGATGAGAATACCATAAAGATTAAACTTCTGAGTTCAAAACCTGTTGATTTCTTTACCATTTCTAATATCGGTGAAGTCCTTACCCATGAACTAACACATTGGTTCCAAGAAATGGGGGGTATGGAATTTGGGGACGATGAAAATGTAGATACTGAAGACTACTATTTCCAACCTCATGAAATTGAGGCTCAATACTACGGTTTTATGTTTGAGTCAGAATATTGTGGTTCTGAATTGGTTGAAGTTATGGGGCGTTGGTTTACCAAGTACGGTAAATTCCACGAATTTGATAATGAAAATGAGTTAAAGACTCGTCTTTTGGAAACTCTTGAAGAGTTCGGTCAAAAGATTGGCTAGTACGACACCACTTATCAAAACTACTCCTGAGGCTAAAATACGGGTTGTGATTAGTTGTATATTTTCTTCAAAATCACCTTCGTTTACCATATTTACCAAATCAGAAAGAATTGGAAGGATAAAGGCATAACTTACAATTGAAGACATATTAATTGTAAAATTTTTAAGTCCCAATAAAAGTTCTTCCAACGACTTTTTGAGGTCTTTAGTTTTTTTGAATACTTTTTTAAATGTGTCCACTAACCCTTCTTGGTGAATTTTTTTCAAAACTTTTTTAATAAACACCTCATTATCGTAAAAAAAGTTAGATGCGATACCTAACAATAAAAGTATGACCTGTTCGTAGGAAAGTTCAGGATGATTTGTTTCTATCCAATTTTTCAGAGGTAGAATTAGTCCACCCAACGAGGCTCCCCATGTTACCAAGAACTTCGCGTTAAGTTTCCAAACTTGATAACAATCTTCTAAAATTTTTGACATTTGGTCGTGTATTTCAATTAAGTCTTTACCCAAACTTGATGTTTGTGATTCCAAAAGTAATACACTTTCATTTATCTTGGTGCGTTTATACCTCATATTTCCATAAATACATTCTAAAGTATTTATAATCATATGAAAGAAAAACTAAACCCTGGGGACAGAATCATGCTCTATCATATGGAGAATGAATTTCTATCACCAGGTACTAAGGGTATCGTTCAGAGTATAACAAGAGACCCATTCGAAGATGATGGGTTACTTATTAGTGTTATGTGGGATAATGGAAGTCAATTATCTCTATTATCTAATGTAGATGCGTGGAAAAAATTAAAATCCCCGTCTTTGAACGAATCAACTAGCAATAATCAACAGTTTGCCTACATTCAAGATAATGAATACATTCTTAGAAATTTTGACATCTCGTTCATTCGTAAATTTCTTTTAGATGTAAGAGATAGTGGGATTACCAATATGTTTGGTGCGTCCCCTCTTTTGTATTCAGGTTCAGATTATATTACCACAAAGTTTGGTTCTCCGTATGATATTGAATTCACTTCAGATGAACAACTCAAGGCATTTGAGAGAGTTGTTGAAAATGCTGATGAAGTAAAACTTAAAATCATCAATGGCGTTATGAAAGTAATGGAAAAAAGGGGTGAAGACTTTGATATTGATAAAGTCAAAAGGGAAATTCAAAATGCTTCGAGGAAACTCTTAGCAATGTATATGGTATTTTTCTGATACCAAATCATCCCACAAAAAACCATTTTCATCTTTTTCTGAAATAATAGGAGAATCCGTAAATTGATTAACTATGTATTTTATTTCAGGGTGACTATCCCACTTTAGTGACTGGTCATGGTCTTTTGAATATGAATTATCCACAAAATATTGAATAATAGTATTTGGTTCTAAAGTAAGAACTCCGTTAGCAAACCCTCTTGGGATAAGAACTGCGTGATTTAAATCAATATTGAATGAGTAAACCTTACCAAAATCAGGTCTTTTTTTGTCCACACAGATAACAAAATTTAAAATTGAACCCCATATAGGCTTCATATATTTGGTTTGTTGAAATGGATGATTTTGAAAATGAAGACCCCTAAGTGTAAAGGGGTCAACACTAATACTGGTATTAACTTGAACCCAATTTTTATCTAATCGTTTGTCACCCATCATTATGATAGGTGATGCACAAAAGTTACCACGATAGTCCCCAAAAGTGGGGTGTTCAACTAATATTGGAAAATCCATAATTAATTACTTAGGGGTGCTTCGATTTTAGGGTGGTACAAGTAATTTTCATATTTTTTATTTTTAGAATTGATTCTCCATAAGATAGTTGGTGATGGAATACCCGTTTGTCTCGAGGCTTCAGCCAAACTCTCATAAACAATATCATGAATCAAAATTTGTTTCATATTACTTGGTTTCTTGCCCTTTCTTTTTTCACTTAATATTTTTTTAATTTGATAATGGTGCTTTAATTGTTGGGTGTGATTGGTTTGTTAATATCTTCCAATAAAGTATCCACTTGTAAATCTAACAAACTAACCCCGTGAAGATTTTTCATATTTAGATAATCATTTACACGAATTGTGGTTTTTGCTTCTTTTTCACCATCGGTGATTGTAATTTTGATTTGTAAATTTTCCATAATTTTTATTTTTTAATTTGATAATGGTGCTTTAATTGTTGGGTGTGATTATACTACTGCATATCTCACTAAACACCCAATATGCCCGATTGGTCTATATTCTTCAGGATTATCTAACACCTTTTCTAACATATCTCTAACCATTTGCTTGTCATCTTCATATGTCCTTGCTGGAGCATCAATGTCTTGCGGAAAGTCAGGTGACCATGTTAATGTAATACTTTGTTTTGGTTCATATGTTTCTGGGTTGTAAGTAGTAGGTGCAAATACACATCCATCTTTTACAGGTTGATATAACTCTCCAGGTTCATACATTTTTGGAGTAAATGATATAGTATAAACATAGCCTACTTCACCTTTATGAGGTGGTTCTTCATATGGACCCACAATTTTTCTAGTTTTAACAACAATTGCTTTTTTTCCATCTTCTGTTAAACCTTCAGGTAGTCCTACCCATACTATCTTATCAAATCCTAAATTATCGATTAGTAATGATTCGACTTCAATACGTTGTTCCTCTGTTAATTGGGTTATTGATTTAATATCATTATACCCGTAAGTTTTATCTGCATCTCCGCAGATTGATAATAATTTTTTTGTTAAATTTGATTTCATAATTTATTTTTTTATAATGTTGATTTTAACATCTCCGTTAATAATTTGTTCTTGTACTTTAGATGCTTCTTTAAAGTTTTTACAATCTGATACATCTACATTAATTGATAATCCCAATTCTTTTAATTGTTTAGGTGTTAATGGTTTAATCGGCTCAGGTTCTACAAACTTTGGATAAGTTCGTTTAAGTGGTTCTTTCTTAAAGAAATAATGGGTTATTGATTTAATATCATTATACCCGTAAGTTTTATCTGCACTTCCGCAGATTGATAGTAGTTTTTCTGTTAAATTTGATTTCATAATTTATTTTTTTATAATGTTGATTTTAACATCTCCGTTAATAATTTGTTCTTGTACTTTAGATGCTTCTTTAAAGTTTTTACAATCTGATACATCTACATTAATTGATAATCCCAATTCTTTTAATTGTTTAGGTGTTAATGGTTCAGTCAATGTTCTATTTTTCTTAGAATTTTCTAATAATTTGGCAACAACATATTTACCTTTATTATATCTTTTAATATACGCTTTATAACAATCTCCATCCCAAATATGACAACCATTATTAACCAAATACTTGATATTGGTATCTCCTTTCAAAAACCATTTCAGTTCGGTTATCATTGCTTTAACCGCCATCTTCTTGGTGGTGAGAAGAGGAAAACCTTCTGACATTTTATGTCGAATCTGACGACCAAATACTGATAGGGTACCCGTACCTGTACGGTCCTCTTTTATTATCCCAATATTTAGGATATCTTGTAGGAGTGCTTGATAGCTTTTATCTAAGTTATTCATATTAAAACTTCGCGTAGTTTCTCACACTGTGGTCATGCTCTTGCCATATTGCCGCATGTTTTTCGCTAATTTCATTTTTAGGTCGTGTCTCAGTGAAATAGTAGAGTGCTAAAGAGTAACGAGAAACATCCTCAGGACTTGTAAGTGGGTGAGGGTGTCCATGGAACGCATCATCAGTAATATTGAAAATTACTGCCCGATTGAAAACAGGTTCAATAGAGTGTGTAACTTTAGACATATCTTTTTCCCACAATTCTAAATTTCCTCCCCACTCAGATTTCCAATCTTTATTCAAATACAGGAGTAAATTAATTCTTCGATGAAGTTCATTTTCAGGGTGGACATTGTAATCCGCATGTACGGCTAATCTTCCACCTGTGTTAATTTTATGCATCCCACCACCAACAAATTTGTTATCGGGTAGAATATTATCAATACCAGTTAATGTTTCCAAGAATAAAGTTGCCTCTTTAGAGTTAAGGTAAGATAAAACCTGCCAAGTTTTTGGGGCGGTTTGTTGAATATCATTCAAGTTTTCATCACACCAAGGACTAAAAAATTTATTTACTTGATGTTTTACAGAGTAGGCTGAAGGGTCATACCCCCACATTTCATATTTTTTTACTTCCTCGGCAACCTCATTTACAATATCTTCTTGAATAAAATTATCAATTACAATGTGTGGAAATGGAAATGCGGATTGGTAGCTGGTTTTAAGCAGATTTGATAGTTCAGTATTAATCATTTTTTTTATTTAGTAATAAACATTATGGTTTGTGAGATAGGAAGACGACAAATTGGGATTTGAATTTCTTCTGTAAGAGATGCCTCTTTTTGCATTACCTCATAGAATCCGTCCCGAACTTTGACAGTTGGGATATTTGAGTATTCGTATATGTTTTTATCTGCTGTGTTTGAGATTTTCACAGTTTTGGTGGTGGTATTAAAAGTAAGTGTTACCATAGTTATTATTTGTTTAAGGTTTCATAAAGGATTAGTGGATTTTGTTCTCCGACATACATACCAAGAATGTTAAAATCATAGAAATCCAACGCATCGTCAAAATTCATTTCATCCCTTTCTTGGAGTATTTGTAATATTTTTTCTCTTGAGTATAGTATTCTAGGTCCATTACCAAATTCTTCAACAAGTCCAATTATTGCCTCATCAAATCCAGTGAGAACAACGGCTCCTTCAGCTGTTTCAAAAAGTTCGTCTAAATCCATGAATCAATTATAGTAAAAGTGAAAAACAAAAAAAGAGGTTTGAGGAACTATTTATAACAAAACATCTGATTATGTCATACATGACTATATGGAATCCAAGTGATTCTGAAAAAGAAAATATTCTAAAACAACATCAAACACAATATGATGGATATGCCACTTTAAATACAACAAATAATCTCACACCACTAACAGTACAAGACTTTGCTAAGGACAAGTTAGGTATGACAGTGGGTAATAACGGCAAAGTTCAGGGATTTTCAAATATGGGTATTAACGAACAAATGTACGGTCAAAAACTCGATGTTACCCAAGATTTGGACCCAAAAGCTGGGTTTGATTATGTTCAAGGTTCATCCAATGATATTGATACTTTTGAGGGTATGCACAAGAAACTCTACAAAGAAGACGACATGGAAGAACAATACGATGAAATGGAATCCGCATACAACTTCGGAACAGATGGTCCTGAAGAATTTAATTCAAAGACTGATTTTGATACTATCAATCAAGAATATCAGGACCAACAAGATGTTTTAGATTACGAATCACAACATGATACTGATTCTGATGCTCGTGAGATGGTTGCACGAATGAATAAAATGATGAATAAAGAGTATGATGGTCAAGAAATGATGGGTGGTGAGGATAAAGCCTATAACTTTGTTTCTGATGGACCTGAGGCTGGCGATTCATATGGTGACACAGCGGATGGCGACATTTACGAAGAAGATGAAATCTTGGATGAAAGCACCGTAGAACAGAAAGAGGTTATTTTAGAAATGTTCAAACGAATGTCAAAATTCTAAAGTAACTCACTCGGGACTGAATTAATAATTTCCTCCATATTAAAAACCACAGTTTCTGTGGTTTTTTTTATTTCAATATGTTTGATATTTTCTGTGGGTAACTTTTTCAAAATTCTTAGTATTTCATTTTTTTTAAAATCACTTTGGAAATCTTCATAATTTTTATCGGAATATAAAACCCTTGATGGATAATTGATTATTTCAATATTTTGTTGTCCGTTAAAATTGTAATGAATTTCATTATCGGATACCGCTAAATCCAAGAATAATATAGATTTTTCCGAATTTTTTACTTCGTGAGACAAACTATGAAAATGTATGGGTAACAAAGTATTTTCAACTAAAGTATGGTGAATAATTTTTTCATCATAATTGATTGAATTATGTTGGTCCAATAAATTCGAAAGATTTGTTTGATTATGAGGTGATTCATCATACCAAAAATTTTTTGATAACTCCAAGGTCTCCAAAGAACCAAACCCAAATAATCTAAATCCGTTATCAATAATTTGTGCGTTCCACAAAAGGGGATTATTATTGTATAATGAATGGTGTAAATGAGTATTTTGTAAAAAGTTAGTGTATTGGAATATTCTTGAACCAAAATATGTTTCTTTGGATTGTAATAGGTGTGACCATGCGTAGTTAGTGTGGTTTAAAACCAATGGGATAAAACTTTTGGGGTTGATTTCACTAAAGAGAGACTCAAGGTCAGGAAGTTCATCTACTTTGGAAAAAATAAAAAAATCATCATATTTGAAATCATCAAAATCAAATAGATAAAAAAGATATTCTAAAAAATTATTTCTAAAAAAAGGTGTTTTTCTAAAAGACATCTTGTAAACCTGAATATTGTCTTGGTAGGTGTTTAAATGAATTGGCCCAAAATTTAAAATTATAAATTTTGTAACATGATTTCCCATGTACTCAATTCTTTTATCAAGAAGGTTAATTTCGTTGTAAAAAAAAATAACATCAAAGATTTTCTGTTTCATAGATAGTAATAGTTGAATATTAGTTCAAGGTGTGTTATTTTTGAAGAAAAAATTAAAATGAATTTATCATATCCTTTTGTTGCCCAACACAGAACCGACCTCAATCACATGAACTATTACTATTATGTAAATGCATTTACCGATGATGAGTTAGATACTTTGATTAAGACCGCCAACAAACTTCCTAAACAATCAGGGTTAGTAGGTGCTGGTGACACCTCAACACAATCTGACCATAGGAAAAGTGAAATTTCATGGATTCCTCAAAATGATGATTTTCTTTGGGTTTATGAAAGAATCACTGAATTATCAATTGCGGCAAACGCCCAGATGTGGAATTTTGACCTTTGGGGTTATCAAGATGACCTACAGTATACCCTCTATAACGGTGGTGGCGGACATTACGATTGGCATACAGATGTTGGTCCAGGAATGTCTAACAGAAAACTTTCTTGTGTTATTCAGTTATCGGACCCAAAGGACTACGAGGGTGGTGTTTTAGAAATAAACAATGGTAATATTATTCAAATCCCCAAAGAAAGAGGGTTAGTTTGTTTCTTCGCATCATTCACACTCCATAGGGTTACACCAGTAACATCTGGTAAAAGAATTTCTCTTGTTTCATGGCTATCGGGACCGAATTTCAAATAATTGACATTTCAGAGTTTAATAAAATTGCTAAAGAAGAAGAAGTTTTCTTTTGGCATTTTGTTAACCGAAATGTGAATGATGCAAGTTGTACAAAGAGTTTGGTTATTAAACCCTTGTCGCCAATTAATGGGGAAAAATGTACATCACCCCTTGATATCTTAGTTGAAGAATTGGGTATAAAAGTTTACGAGTCTATTATTGAAGATTCACTACCATTTTTATACAGATTTAGATATGTAGGTACGCAACTTTTTAATCCTACCTGTGGTTGTTACGGACCCAAATTTATAGGTTTTAAAAACGGTCAAAAAATTGCCGGTACCAGTCAAGAAGTGAAATGTTATTGTTTAGAAGGAATCACTGAGGTAATTTATTTAACTGACCCCACAATTTTCGAATAATACTATCGTTCAGTATTCAAAAAGAAAACTTGAAATAATCTACCATTTTCTTTGCTATTACCAAAGTAGTCTAAAGACATATGGTAATTGTCTGCTCGGTACATTATCATTCTATTGAAAAGATTACCAAATCTATCAACCATGTCCCACTTTGTCATATCTTGAAAATCGTCTCCTGGAGGTGCGGATTTAAGATATTCAGGACTTTTGTTTCTATAATCCCAAGTCATCAAATCAGTCTCTTTGTGTTTGAAAATACCTGTACCGGCGGTTATGGGTGCGTCAGGGGTTAAATAAACCAAACAAGCCCAATCGGTGGTTGAATCGGAATGTATCCATGAACGGTCTTTAGCTACTGTATACTGAAAGGACCCAGTGTATTCACCACCCCAAAAGGTGACAGTGCCAGCAATGGGGTATAAAATTTCTTGAATTTTGGCTTTTATTGCATCATTTAAAAATGATTCGGTTCTTTGCCCTGGATAGTTTCCTCTGACTTTAAATTCTTGTTTTAATGCAAATTCTCTAACTTCCGTAGGGTTAGAATAAAAATCATCGATTACTAAAGAGTTGATTCTCATATAATTTTTTTAGAAAAATAATCATTTTGTTTAAATAAGAAAAGTATTTTCTATGGATTTAATATATTTGTTTAATAAAGTTTTATTATGGAAATTTTAGAGATACTAAATTACAATATCAACTTAAAATCTAATATTCTTGATGTTTCATTCAGGACCATAGAAGATGCTGAGGATGAACAAAGAACCGATAAAATAGATTATTCTTTAGTTGAAGAATATGGTTATGACATCACCACCGAAGATTTTGATTTTTTCGAAGACATTGATGATGATGACGATTATGAAGACGAAAGTGATTATGATTTTGAAGAGGACATTACCGTTGATGAAGAGGAACTCATATCTTTTCTGAACGAGTATTACCTTGTTAACCCTGAAAATCTACCAAAACCAACAATCTATTAAGGTCCGACTCTTGTTAGAGTAAATGTGGTGTGTAAATTCTCGCCCATCTCAACATTGGGCCAATATCCTTTGGTCTGAATAATCAAATGTTCGTACCCATCATCAATAATGGTGAATGTTGAGGTAATCCAATGTGTGTTACCCCCCTTTTTATATTCATATGTGAACTGTAAGTCACCAGTGTAAAAGGGTGTCCCGTTTCTAATATAATACGGTGTGGGTCCAATCTCCCATATATCCCGACCACCAAAGTCCACACCCATTCTTTTCATCATTACCATCGAATAGTCAAAGTGTAGGAAAAAATTACCGATGACTAAGGTATCAAAAGGATAAGGGAGCTCAGAGATAAAAGTATCTGCAGGATAGTAAGTTCTATTTGGGGATACATCTTGGTCTGTAGGATACATCTGAATGAGGTTAATCACATACTTACCACTTAAGGTAGGAGTTTTCGTTTCAGTGGTGTAAACCTCACAACCTACAACAAAAAAGACAATAAATACCCATAGTTTCTTCATAAAAAAAAATATAACACTATTTTATGGGTAATCAAAATATTTATCTTTATGGATTTGAATGTTGATAATATAATAAAGACCATATCTAAGGTTTTATCATCCAAAAATGAGATGGTAGAACAAGAGGACTCTGCTGAAACGGGGGGTTCTGCTGGTTCAAAATCAAGTGCCAAATCATGGGAGTCGGGAAGAAAGATGGGTAAAACTTATGGTGGACATGGATATGTGTGGAAAAGTGACAGGTCTATGGGTAAAACTTATATGGGTGACCCCAAATATAAATGGGACACTGGAGTTTCAAGAGGTAAAGCCAATCCGCTGACATGAGTAGAAACAAAAAAGTTTTGAATGACATTCTTGTGAGAATGTTTTATGACACAAAAAAAACCAACGGTGAAAATATATCATTAATTGAACAAAGAATCCCCTCTTCGGTTCCTATTAGTGATAGACTAAGTAGTGTAAATGTTATTCCACCAGCTATGCAAGTTAGAATGAAAGACCCTGAAGGAGTTTCAAAGTCTCTCGCAATGGAATACATCCTTCCTGAAAAACCCGAAAAACCTGTCAAGGCAATGAGTGTTGCAACCACACCAGGAAAAGTCACAAGTGATGAAGATTTCCAATGGAAATTACCCTATTACTCTCCAAGAGCCGAAATACTACTTTGTAAAAAATCATCATGTGTTTGTTACGGTAAAACAAAAAAAATCCCTTTTTGTAAATCAAAGACGGCGAAAACAGAATTTGAAAAAATTTATGATTTGGATTCAAAAGAATATTCAACAAATCATAAAGCAATGGTGGATATTAGTGATATTTTGACAGACCCTCACATTCTTTTACCTTTAGCCTCTGTTGCCGCAACATTTGGTTTCGCGGGAGTTGTGGGAATTGTTGTTGGTGGACTTTTGGAATTGGCAGATGTGAATTTGTATGTAAAAGAAGGTAATGAACTAGCGGCAGGATTAGGTACATTATTTTTATTAATACCAGGTCACCAGTTGGCACAATTCATTCCTGGTTACAAAAATCTAACTAGTGGATTTATTAAAAATTTATTGAAAAAAGTTTCAAAAAAATTACCTTTAAACCGAACCGAAGCGGGGGTGGTTGAGGCTATTAATAAGAATAAAGATGAGTTAGTAAAACTAACGACAAAAATTACTGCTCGCTCATCTACTTTAGCCATCACTTCAAAAATGAATCTGAAACAGTTACTTCTTTATTGTTTGTATTTGATAAGAGCAGGTTTGATTACAAGTAAATGGACAATTAGAATCGGAGGGGTAATTTATACTGTTGCCGCTTTAGCCAAGAAAATTGGTGTCATTTTGGTTGGTGTTAATGATAAAACCCAACTCACTGTAGAACAAAAAAAACAACCAATTTCTGAAATAAAAAAATTAGAAGAGGATGTTAGAGAAGAAGTTCGAGATAAAGCGATTGATGAAATCGAAAAAACGGACAGCTCTCAAAAACAAATGGACATTGTTAAAATAAACATTAAGTATACAACAAACCAAGACTCAATTAATGCGTTTCATGGGATATATTAAGTCAAAGTTAGATATTTATAGATTATGGATAAAAAACTCATTACTGAAATTTATAGAATAAGAGAAATTATCTCAGGTAAAAATATTCTTTTGGAACAACCGATTCCACCTAAATTATCGCAAGAAATTTTTGATTTTGCCCTAAAACAAGGGGATGAGTTTATTGATTTCATAACACCAATTGCCCAAAAAGAGGCTCAAAAGGTTGGTGTTGTGACAGATGATTTAATAGATATTTTCACCAAACAAATTGATGATTATGATGCAGGATTCTCATTCGTGAAACAATTTTCTGATGACTCGTTGAGACTTATTTTAAGAAATGCCACAACTGAAGAATTTGTAGAATTTCTTTTGAAATCCAAAATAATTCCAAGTCAAATAGTTAATATTACCTCCTCCACAATAAAAAAAGTGACAGAATTAGGAAGGAAGGGGACTCCAGTTTCTGAAGAATACATCGAAGCTACAGTAAAAAATTATGAAACGACTCTTGAAGAATTGGATTGGTTAAGTGATGAAATGAAAGAAGGATTGGTTTCAAGATTTAGGAAACAACTCAATCAAGCAAGAGTCCCTTCATTAGCCAAAGTAGGGACGGATGTTACTCCTGAAGCGGTACTTAGAAATGTTTTTGGGGAAAATACATTCAACTCTTTAAAGGGGATGAAAGATTTTCAAGTTGAGCTTCGTAGAATCGAAACAAAACTAAGAGGTAAAACTTGGGATGAGGCGGTAGAAGAGGTAGCATCTCAAATTGACAATATTTTACGAGATGAGAAATTCAAATCTTCTTTAGGAAAATTATCTCCTGAACAATCCAAATACTATGGTGGCATTTTTACCAGGGCTAAAAATGCATTAGTTGTTTATAGAAAAGAACTCGACACAACAGGTTTGGGTAAACAAAAAGTTTATGCGAAAGCTCCCGATGGAAGTTATATTTTAAACTTACCTTCAACACTCTTGAGAGCGAGTACTGCTCTTTTTGGAATTATATTGTTTATAGAATTTTTATATGCTTTCGTCACTAAAGGACCTGTTTCGGGAACGTCATTTTTTTTAACTAATAAACTTGGTGATGTACTATCAGGGATAAAAGGGAGTCTTGGTACTATAACAAAAACATTTTCAAAAGTTTCTGAAGAAGAGGCTAAAGATTATATGCAAAATACTATGAAGATTGACCCTAAAAATTACTTTTTTGAAGTTGATAACAAAGACCCAAATAAAATGATTGCTTTGTGGGTAGGTGAAGGAGATGATGTTGATTATCTTATTTACAAAGAAGACACTGTATTAGGTCATAAAGTTTACACCGAAGAGGATAGAAATAAAAGTATGTTTAATATTTTTAATTAATGATGTTATGTTAAACGAACAAAAAATCCCCACTTCAGCGTATGATGCGCGTGAACAAGGTTGGAGGCCTAAAAGACCTTCTTGTTCGGGTAAATTACGCACTGTAGTTTTTGGTTCTGTGACTTGGTATAAGTGTGAAATTGATACGCAAGATAATTCATCAACTGAAGAACCTGAGAATACTACCGAACCAACGACAGAAAATGAATTGGATAAAAAAGTTGAAGAGTTTGAAGAAAAAATACAAGAAGTTAAAACCAGTGTAACTTATAGAAAGGCATTGGAAGAACTTAATATACTCGTAGACAATGTAAAAAATTCAACAGTTAGTGCCGCTGAAAAAGTAAAACTGCAATATAATTTGTGGGTTTTAAGAAATAAGTTGGAAGAGAAAAACCCAACGAGTAAACCACAAATTGTCCGTAACGACCTTTCACAAACATATAAGTCATGTACCGGTTTCAATCAATTGGGTTGTAAATCAGAATCAATTAAAAAAGTACAAGAATGTTTAGGTTTGGAATCAACAGGTAATTTCGATAATTTAATGTATAATAAATTGGGTAACTACGGTTGGCAAAACGGTTTCAATGATTCCGATGTTAGCCGTGTTTGTAATTTAATTAAAAAAACCAACGAAATGAATCTTGAGGTGGAAAAACAAAAAAAGGAAGCCGAAGATTTCTATCGCAAATTTCCGAAAACATCCAGGGGTTCTGAGATTTTAGACCTATCATAAGTGTATTTATCGTATAAGATATGAAAAGAATTAAAATTACTACAGAAGAGAGAAACTCGATACTTGAAAATCACAACAAGTATAGAGATGTTCTAATGGGTCATCTTTTTGACAAATCTTTGGTTTCCGAGCAAATTGAAGATGTTACCGACCCGAAACAATTTTTAGCATTAGCACAACAAAAGTGTACCAATGAAGCTATCAGACAATCCAAACCAGCAACGAAAGATGGTAAAAACGCATTGTTATACCGTCCAACAGAACAAAAAATGTCAGGTGACAGAGTCATTTGGGATAGAGGTGATGAGGTATATTTCTTTGGAGATGGAACTTTCTTAGTAACAGTTAGTCAAGGAGGAAAAACAGGTGTAAGAAGCGCTGACAAGTGGTCGTGTAAAGGATTGAATGTTAAAGAAGACAGATTGAATAATCTAATTGCAACCCTTACAAAGGATATCAAGCAAGGTGGTTACGGATACTTTACCTATGACAATCTACCTGCTGGTTATGAGGTACCTGCAAACCAAGGAGACCAAACAGTTCTTGAAATCATTCAAGTTGGAACAACCAAACTTTATAGACCCAAAGCGGCTACAATGCAACCTGGTGCGACGACTTCAAAAGAATCTGAAATCATTGATTCTTATTTAAATTCATTTGGAATTGAAAAACCTGAAGAGGGAAGAGGTCCTTGGAAGTACGAAAATGAAATGACCGAGCAAGAAAGACAAACTTGGTGGAGTGGACGGTTAGTCATCCCGAAAAGCGCTGGTCTCACTAAAAATATTGTAATTTATCTTAATCCAAGTAAAATTGATAGAAAACAATTACTTAAGATTACTCGGGACCAACAAAAAGAAGGTGAAAAAATATACAATGAAAAGTATTGTGGTAGAGTTATTTTAGCTTACTACAACTCTTGGAGAAAACCGCCACCTGAAGAACCAGACTTCGGTACTTTAGAAGCGATGAAAAAAGAAGTTAATGCTTGTTTGAAACGAGACCACAAATTTGGTACTATGGGAATTGGTGGAAAGAATGTTGAAAAGGCAATCTTGGCTCTTCGTGAAAAATACACAGGAGACCCCAAATTCCCAACACTACCAAAATCGGGTCGTGATGTTAATAGACCCGTCGTAAAACAACAGTTCACACCAACAGGTGAGGTTGAATACCAATTCGATTTTAGATTAAATCGTTAAGAAATCTTCCGAGGAAACTCGTGTTGATATAAACACGTTAAAAGAAAGGGGTGTGTTTATCTATTAAAGGGGGTCAGTGACCCCCTTTTTTTGTCACTATTTCATCGATAATACCATAATCTAAGGCTTCCTGTGAATCGAGCCATAAATCGCGTTGTGCGTCTTGTTTGACCTGTTCAGAGTCTTTTCCACAGTAGTCACCGAGAAGAATAAATAGAGTGTCGTTAATTTTTTTCCATTCTTTAAATGTAATCTCAGCATCCTGAATATTTCCGCCAGCACCACCAGATGATTGGTGTAGCATTGTACGGGAGAATCGAAGTGAACTTCGTTTTCCTTTAGTTCCCGCTCCCAACAATATCGAACCCATAGAAGCGGCAAGACCAGTATTCACGGTACGGATGTCACATGAGATATAATCCATAACATCTACAATAGAAAGTCCTGATTTTACACTTCCACCTGGAGAATCTATGTGCATTGTAATATCTGTTTTATCGGCAGAATCTAAGAACATTAGTTGTGCCTGAACAATTGTGGACATATTATCATTGACTGGTCCTGCAACCCACAAAAGTCTATCTCTCATCAATCGAGAAAAAATATCTATTTGAGTTGCTCGAAGTTCACGCTCTTCCAAAATATAAGGGGTTAGTGAGTTTTCGATTTGTTTCTCGAAGTTATACATTGTAAGTGAAGACACATTGTAATCACTCATTGCGTACTTTTTGAATTCTTGGGAAATGTTCATCCGTTGTATTTTAAATTATTTGAGTTAACAAAGATAAGGTTTAAATTTATAACTGCCAAACCAATTGTTAAAAGTTGTTGTAAGAAATAATTTGTCCCGTTTATAGTTTTTGTGAATTCAAAGTATTTTTTAACATTCACATTTGAGAGTTGTTTCTCAAAAAATACTAAAATCCGAGGATATCATCAACTATTTCCTCGGAGGTTAGCAATTTCCATTCACGAGGATGTTCGTAAGACCAGAATTTTTTCCATAAACCAAACCAAGTTGTGTTTTCAACTCTTTGGTCTCCAATACTACGGAAATCCTGACTAGTTTTTGGATAACGCCCTATGCTATAGACTTTGTAAAATTCGAAAACATCTGTAGAGAAATAGTTTTTATTACGATGATTCAATTCATCGAAATGAGTTCTTATTACAGGCTTGCAACCGTGTAAATCGGTGTACAACAAACATTTTTCATACCACAAAGTAGCCTCTTTTAAATCATGACTATCGATGTTGAATAAAACTAATTTTTCTCTGTCATCGAATCTATGGTGAAAGATTTGTACTAATCCGTGGTTTACATCTAACTTATAAACTAAAAGTTCGAAGTCATAATAAAATTTCACATCATACTGAAATACTTGAACTCCATAACAAGAAGAAGGTTCTTTAATTAGATGATATCCCTCTAAATAATATGATTCAGTAGAATTCTTAGGATACTCTCTTATTTCTACATAGTAATAATTATCAGGACCTTCTACTCGAACCCTAACTCCATTTTCTAAAAAATAATGAATTCCAACGTTATTTATTTTCGTATACATAATCTCCAATAACTAATTTATCAATCACTTTATTTTTAAGGTGAACAAAAGCATTTTCGGGGTGCTCAATAATGGGTTCGTTATGAGCATTGAATGAGGTGTTAAGTAGTAATGGGATTCCTGAGAGTTCGTAGTACGAATTCATAAGTTCCCAAACTTTGGGAAGATTTTCTTTTTCCACTACCTGAGGTCTGGCAGTTTTATCCGATTTCTGAATTACTGCGGGAATTTTATAAATCCATGGTTCATGGGTTGGAAATGTTAAAGTCATAAACTGAGCGGCATACTTGGATTTTGCGGTCGGGAAAACCGTTTCAAAAAACTCACCCATTATCATTGGTGCAAAAGGCATTGTATCATATCTTTTCAATCTTCGATTTAACTCTGCGTGGGTATTGTAATCTGTAGGTCTTACCAAAATACTCCTTGCTCCCAAGGAACGTGGTCCAAGTTCCATTTTACCTTGAAACCATCCAATAATCAAACCTTTATTTAAATCCGTCGCAATTTCATCAACAATATATTTTTTAACTAAAAAATCATGTTTTGTAGCCAAGTTTATAACTTCTTCATCTGAATAATCAAAACCAAAATATACATTTTTAAGTTTTATTGGTTTTGTAATTTCACCTAATTCAACTGCTTTATGAATTGCCGCGCCTAAAGAAAGCCCTTCATCACCCATTGGAGGAAGAATGTATATTTCTTCAACCCACGGTAATTCATTTATTTTTTGGTTCAGTTTAACATTTGCAAAAAGACCACCTGAAAAACAGAGTTTCTTGTAGTCGGGCATTCTCTTGTGTAGGTCGTCGATAAATCTCAACATCAATTCTTCAGTAAAGTATTGTAAATTAAAACTGAAAACTTCTCGTTTTTTAAGAGTGTCAAAAAAACCTTCTTCGAGTAATCGTTCCATAACAAACTTCGTTTTTTGGTCAGTTCCCGAAGGATAAAATTTCAAATCATTATATGATAGGATACTATGTAGAATTTTTTGGATTCTTTCATCGTAATAACCATCAGGTGCCATTCCCATGACCTTACCTTCATCCTTACACATTATCCATTCAAACCTACAATTTGAATTACGACCCATCATCCAATTTGTTATAAATCCCCAGAGTTGTGAAAGACTGCCAGAGTTAGTTCCGGATAATCGATGAACTTCATTCATCTTACCATCCTCACATACATAGACTCGCATAAAAGAAGATTCTCCACCACCATCATGTGAAATTGAAAGTACTTTTCCTTCCATTCCACTTGTAAAATAAGCTGCGGTATTATGTGCAAGGTGGTGAGACACTTTAGAATAATTATCATTAGTTAATCTCCTAGCATATACCGGTGGTGCTGGCTCAGCAAAAACCACATAATCAGCATCTTTAAGTTTTATATTAGTTCTATCTTCGACAGCCTTTAGTGATAAATCGGGGTACGCCCCATAATCTTCTCCCGATTTAATTCGTTTGATTCTCTCTTCTTCTACTGCATGTATTATTTCACCGTCAACAATCAAAGTTGTTGATGGACTATGTCCAGCTGCGAAAAGACCATAGATTACACTCATAATAAAATTAATTTTTACTAATAATATAATTTTCAGCTATTAGAAAATCTAAATTACAATCTAAAAAAGATTTAATAGCATCAAATGGTGTTTCAATCATTGGTTCGTGACCACCATTGTAGCTAGTGTTCAACAAAACAGGGATTCCAGTTTTTTCGTAAAATTTATTTATAAGTTTGAAAAACTTTTCATTACTTTTTGGTGTGACAGATTGAAATCTTGCGGACCCATCGATATGGACTACCGCAGGGATTCTTTCTTTCCATTCATCTGCAACAGTTGCGGTAACTAACATAAATGGAGAAAAATAATCAGTTTGGAATATTTCTTTCTGTAAATCAAAAATTACTGCAGGTGCAAAAGGACGATACCATTCTCTATGTTTATGGTCATGGTTAACTCTGTCTTTCATCCATTTTGATGTGGGTGACGCAATAATTGAACGATTTCCCAAAGCTCTAGGTCCAATTTCGGAACCTCCTTGGAACCATCCGATAACTTTATTTTCAACAAGTCTGTCAGTTATGGTTTCAACAATATCATCAAAATTATCCCAATATTCTACTCGGAGGTTTGGAAATTTACTCGTAGCTTCTTCAACATCTCTATTTGAATACTTTTTACCAAAGTAGGGCCACAATGGAAATGTTTGTTGAATTTCAGCAACTTGTTGATATGCGTACCACGCACATCCAAGAGGAATACCACTGTCATCAGCTGGAGGGACGAAAAATGTATTTTCGAATAGTCCTGAATTTATGATAATTTCATTAGAATTACAATTTAAAAAGGAACCCCCTGCAGTACAAACATTATTTGAGTTTGTGAGTTTTTTAATCATATCTGCCAATATCAGGGATGATTTTTCTTGTTCTCTTTGATAAACCCCTGCAACATTAGCTTTAGTTTGAAAATCATTTCTCCAAGTAATATGTGGAAGAATCCCACCGTTTGGTATATGAATGTCATCGTTTTCATATTTTATGTATTCAGGGAAATTCTTTACAAATTCTGAATTTGCATATGAAGCTAATCCCATAAGTTTACCTGCCGGCCAAACATTACTGTTGGGTTCATATATCAATTGTAAACATCCCTGTGAATACATAGTACCTAACGACACTCCATCATTACTTTCAAGGGGCACGGGATATTTTATCCATTTCTTGTAAACTTCACTATGACCACTTCTGGTAAAATGATACAAAGAAATACCTTCAGTCCAATCTTCACCCTCATTGAGTCCTTCATGTGATTTTTCAGGATACCATTCACCAAGTTTAGTTTTATGATTTAAAATTGAACCCGATGCATCTGCGACAATAACTGCAGCTTCATCGAAACCTGAAGAAAAGAAAGAAGAATATGCGTGAGCCAAATGATGAGGCATGAACACAAGTTTCTTTTTTGGTACTTGGAAGATTTTATTGAAAAGTTCGTATGTGTTATCGACCAATTCAGTTGAACTGTAAACAATGAGGTCTAAATCATCTACGGTAATATCCAATACGGAAAGACAATACATAATAGACTCCACGGGAATTGCACCACCTGTGAATGCTCCATCATGTTTTCTTCTTGTAAGTCTTTCTTGTGTTATTCCAACAATTACTTGACCATTTTTGATTATTACAGCACCTTTATCGTGCCCAACGGAGAAACCTAAGACTGTCATATTTTTATTAATTTTCAGTTTTATCTTTATCACTAAGAGCTACTATAGTTCCTTCAACAATATCCATTTCTAAATTTTGCACGTGAATTTGATTTTCCAAACGGTAAATAACAACTTTGGTTGTGTTTTCTCCCATGTCAACACCTGAATCGGGGACAATATCAACAACAATACCTTGTTTGTCATCTAAAATTAAAGAGAGTGCTTTGGAAAACAAAAGTGAGGCGTTCATCAAATCTTGATGACTGAGTGGGTTATTTGTATTCATGTATATTTTTTTCTTTAATATTAGAAAAAATCTTTAAGAAAAAAAGGTTTCTTTGAAACTGTCCCAAACATCATTCAAAGTTGTTTCTTCGTCCACAAAATTAGGTTGATATGGTTTCCGTCTTAACGGCATTCGTGCCTCATCAGGAGTCTTATTTCCCTTTTTTAAATTACAATTTTGGCAACAAGTGACTAAATTGTCCCACGTATTTTTTCCACCTTTTGAGCGTGGTATAACATGGTCAATTGTCAATTCTTTTTTGGAACCACAATAAACACATTCATTATTATCTCTTCTAAAAACTCGGTGTCGATTTACTCTGATTCCTGAACCTCTGTAATTTATGTATTTTAAAAGACGAATTATTAAAGGTCGTACATATGTGTGGGTAAAAGTGGTAATAGGATTTTCCGCTGATTTGATAATTTCAGCTTTTCCATTTACGACCAAAATAAACCCCCTCTGAACTGATGTGACATTCAGTGGTGAGTAGTCAAAGTTCAAAACAAGTACTTTTTGCATGTGACAAATATATTAAAAAAACAAGAATAAAAAAGGGGCCCGAGGACCCCTTTGATATTTTGATGTTGTTTCAGGTCCCGCAAAACACATCGTTTAAATTTAATTTGAAAACGAGCGAGTTTATTAAATAATTTAGATGATAATGTGTTCCAAAAACTGTACATAAACCATAAATATTCATAATTTAGTGTATTAATTTTTAGAATTTTATTATATTTAATATAAACAGGGTAATTGAAATGACAACTGAGAAAATGTACGAATCTTATGGTTTTGACGCCCACCAAAAAGGTTTTTTTGAGGAATGGAGAATGGAGACTTCTTCCATTATACAGAAAGACCCCAAAATGAATCGTGCCGATGCCGCAAGTAAGGCATATGAACGACTTCACGAACAGAAAGTTGCTGAAAGAAAGGCACAACAAAAGTTGTCTCTTTAGTTTTTCTTTCTATATTTGTGGGTAATTAGGGGTGTATCTCAGGTTTAGGACCGCGTGGATTCGCAAGTTCGAGACCTGTCACCCCTACAAAATTTTTAAAACTATGAAAAAATTTATCAACGAATTGTTTTTTGCCTTCAGTCAAGATTTAAAAGTTGAGATTATGATTCATTGTAACACCGTAACAAGCATCTAAATTTATGTCTTATATTATTCTGAAAGAAACTTCGGTTATGAGCCAAAAAATAACAATTTTGGTAAACGACAGTGAGGGTATACCCATTGAATTCGAGACTTTCGAGTCTGCGGATAAAATTGCAAAATTGTTTGAGTCCAACTCTTTGAGTGGAAACAAATACACCGTGAAACAATTGTCTTAATGGCTCACCCATTTGAACATTCAAAATCATCCGCGAGGAAATTTGGTGGTAAACCCGAGGATTATCATCATCTACATCAGTGGATGGATGAAACTAAAGGTTGGTTTGGAGATTCTTTACATAGAATCTTTCGTCACCATAGTGAAGGTATTTTCGAAATGGAAAGAGTATTTGGAGTATCTTTTGTCAACTCTGAAAGTCGTACCGTTTACACTCGATATGTTGGTGAACAACATGTCAAGGAAGACTGTAACAACTATATTCCAACAGCAAAGGAATGGATTATTGGGTTGCAGACTAATCCTAAACCAATTTGGATGACACGGACATTAAAAATTGAGTCGGCTGATTGATATTTATAATTTATGCGGACAACTGAAGAACAAAGAATGTTAAACTTTCTGTGGAAATATGGAAATTCTGAGGGAAGAAAATATTTAAGATGGGACTTTAACTTTGATGATAACCCTTGGGACGAACTGAATATTTCTGAAGAAGATTTTGACACTGATATGAATTTTATGGGGGAAAGTTTGACTATTCCAACAAAAATCAGAGATTTTCTTTTTAAATTCTATGAAGAAAAAATTGAACCTGAAGTTTTAGTAAGTTTTAATAAAATACTAAATACCATTGATTCTGATGAGGCATCAAATTATGAATTATCTATTATAATGGACCTACGGAAACGGAAAATTTCAGTAAATACGCAATTAGACTATTGGACTCAGTGTGATGAACAAATATTCGAGTTAGAACTCCCTGATGAGGTTTATGAATCTTTGATTGGTGTTATGGGTGATAAAAAAATTCAACGAGTCGAGGTTTCATATGAAGGTAGTGGTGATGATGGCGCAGTTTCGGATACTTTTATGGTTCAAGGTCAATATTTTGATACACCACCCATAGTTGAAAGATTTATTAGCCAAAATCTTCCTGGTGGTTGGGAAATTAACGAAGGTGCACAGGGTTTTGTTTATTTTGATTTGGAAGACAAGTCTGTAACAATCAATCATGTTGAAAATATTTATGAAAGTGCTTCAGATACGATTGTGGAGTTGGATTTCTAAAAATTTCTTCCTTATATTTGTGGTATTAGTAGCCTCGGTGTTGTAAAGGTAGCCAAGTTTGACTTAAAATCAAATGGACCGAAGGGTCCGTGCGGGTTCGAGTCCCGCCCGAGGTACAAATTTGTGTGGTAGCTCAGTGGTGAGAGTAGAATGCTTATACCATTCAGGTCATGGGTTCGAATCCCATTCACACAACTATGACAAAAGGTTCATTTTTTAAACCACCATTTCAAACAATGTTTGATAAATTTTTACCTGAAGCCAAGTATCGTGGATACAGAAAAATGGCATATTTTGAGTACAACGAAGAAAAATCTATCTTCGAAAGCAAATCAGGTTTCTACCTAACAATTGATAACCCTCAGGACTTGACAAAAACAAAGGTGGAAGACTTTTATGAGGTTTGTGAAAAATATTTGGGAATCAAAGTTTTACTTGAATCTGACGACGCGGCATCTATATTTTAAATAAAAAATGTTACCACCAAAAAAAATTATTTTTGATGTCGGCGCCAACGATTGTTCAAATTTCATCCAAGAAGTCAAAGACAACTCGACTACTCATTTACATGCGTTTGAACCTACGCCTCGTTTTTTTGAACATGTCAGAAAATCGTATTCACACCTTAAAAATTTACACTACACTCCATTTGCCGTCGGTGATACTGAACAATTTACTATTTTAAATGTCGCGGGTCAAGCGGATTGGGGTTGTAGTTCAATTTTACAATTTTCCGATAAATCTCAAACTGATTGGGATGGCCGTGAAGATTTTGTGGTTACAAACCAAGAGGAAGTTAAGGTAATAAGATTAGATAATTACATTGAAAAAAATAAAATACCAAAAATCGATTTTTTACATGTCGATACTCAAGGTTTTGATTTGAAAGTCTTGAAGGGAATGGGGAATTTTCTTTCTATTGTCAAAGAAGGAATGGTTGAAGCCGCAGCAAAACCAAATATTCTTTACTATGGTCAAAATACATTAGAAGAGACACAACAATTTTTAATTGATAATGGATTCAAAATAGTTGCTGTCACTAACAACGACCACTTAGGTAATGAAGTTAATATTCATTTTGTTAGGGAGAAGAAAATCAAAATTTTTATCGTAACCTATAACAACCCTGTATTGTTAAACGAATGTTTAGACTCTATATTTTTTAATGTTAATCAACAAGAATTATCTAATTTACAAATTTTTATAATTAATAATCATTCAAATTTTGTTCTTAACGAAAACTACGTTGGTAAAGTCACTATATTAAATAACGAACTAAGACCTGATTTTTCAACGGGACATTTATCTCGAAATTGGAATCAAGCAATCCTCAATGGATTTACAGATTTAAATGACCCTCATTGTGATATTTTAATTACTTGTCAAGATGATACAATTTTTTCAAATCATTTTATAAATAAAACAATCAAATTACACGAACAATACGATTTAGTAACTTGTGGTTCTGGTGATAATTTTGTTAGTTACACTCCAAATGCCATCCGTAGGATTGGTCTATGGGATGAGAGATTTTGTGGGATTGGATATCAGGAAAGGGATTATTTTTTTAGGGCGGTGAAATACCATACAGAAAAAGTTTCAATTAATGATTATTGGCACAATTTTTTACATAATCCAATCGATAAAAATGATAATCCCATAAAAGAAACATTGACAGGATATCAAAGATGTGACGAAAATCATTTTAACTCTTATGATTATCATGTCGTTAGCAGTCAGATTTTTTTCTTAAAGTGGGGTAATGTACCACATTTAAATTTAGAGGTAATCTTATCTAAAGAACCTAAGTTACCTTCATTTATAATGTATCCTTACTTTGAAAAAGATGTCGAAACCCTTTGGGAACAAAAATTTTTATACAAATTACCCGATGGATACAGAGGTTATGGGGATTATTATTTGTACAATGAAGAATAAATTTTGTCTTTAAAAAAATTTTTAATATCTTTGTGGTAAAGATAAAATTTTAAATTATGGCAAAATATAAATTATTGGTGAACGGATACGGACTTGATGGTTCCGCCCACACCTTAACTGACGAAGAAGTCCAAGCAATTCTGTCTTTCAAAGAAAAAGAAGGACATAAAACTTTGGATGAAATGTATATGGACCTCCCTGAAATCTTGGAGGATTACGACCACTACATGACCAACTATTGGGTTACCACAACTACTCTGGCTAATGACAGTTGCCATTTTGTTTTGGTAAACGAAAAGGACGAGGTGATTTGGGACGTTAAATTTGAAGATTTGGACCGAACAATGGAAAATTTTGAATATCCTGAAAACGCCGATGACCACACTAAAGAAATCGATGCATATCCTCATGAAGGTAAAGAAAACATTCTTTTGGTTTATGAGACAGTTAAAGGAACAATGTTGAATCTTGAAATCGAGTCTGAAGAAGAACCAAAACCAACAGATTTTGCGGTGACCGTCCAATCTATGGAAACACCCCAATACGAAGAAGAACTTGTTTCGAAAGTATTTTTTAAGGGGACTGAACTCGAGCGAAGTTTCGATGAAGAATTCTTTCGGGGTAAAAGTTTGACTGTGGAACTCTTTACAATGGACGACCTTGACAGTGACGATGATTGGGATGCCGACGAAGAAGAATAATTTGTTAACTTTGAAAAAAAAATAAACTATGGGAACTAACTATTACAGAGTACCGAAAGGTGATGAAATGATAAAGCGGGAGCAAAAACTGAGACGGCGTATCAATGAGATGGATTCAATCAATCCGTCTCAAATCGAACGAGGATTTCGTTCAATATCAGTTGGTGAGTGGGATTACATGTCACCTTGGGAAGAATTCTTGGATGAAACCAATATTCATTTGGGTAAACGAAGTTCGGGTTGGAAGTTCCTGTGGAATTGGAATGATTCAAAACACTATAAGACCAAAGAAGAACTCTTTGAGTTTATCCGAAATGGTCGTGTGGTTGATGAATACGGAGAACTTATGGGTCAAGAAGAATTCATTCAAATGGCTCTTCAGTGGGGTCAAGAGGATGGATGGGATATTGAAACATATTACAAGGAAAATCCTTCGCACCGTATTAGTTTTATTCACAATAAAAAACACGAGGAATATCTTGATGGTCTTCGGGTTTCTACATCAACTGAATTCTCATAGTATGGCGTAGTAGCTCAATGTTTTAAATCCACTCGACGCTACAAATACCTTTATCATGAAAGTGTATCACACATATATCATTCATAATGACCCCCCCTCTTATTTGGAACTTTTGGTTCAACTTATCTCCGTGTGCAATCACAAATATGTGAACCCTGATGTTCCGTTTGTCTTTGCCACGGATAAGAAGTCTTTAGGTTTTTACGAAAAATTGGGGATGTTAGATTTCTACGATGAGGTGGTTACTGATTTTTTTGATGATTATCCATATGAAAGGGTTAGTGATGCTTTTTGGGCGACGCCAAAACTATGGGTTATGTCTAAGGTAAAAACACCTTTTTTGGTTATTGATACCGATTTGATTTTAAACACACCCATTAGTAAGTTCAATGACAATCAAATGGTATATCTTCACAGGGAGTTACAATCGGGTTATTTAAGACCCTCAGAGGTAAGTGTTTCTCCTTCTTGGAAATGGGGTAAAGACAAGAAATACTTCAAGCAGTCACTTCCGATTAATGTATCGGTTTTATATTTCAATCATCAAGAGTTTAAGGATTTTTATATTAAGTCATATTTTGATTTTGTGTTGGATAACTCAGGTGAATTTGATTACAAGGATGATGATTATGTTGACAAGACTGCGATGCAGACTTTTGCTGAGCAGTATTTGTTATCGTCGATGGTTTTAAAATACCATAAAGAAATCGATGGTAATTTCAAATCAAGGTCTTTGTCTGACACTGTTCATTCCTTTGGACATTATTACGATAACGGAGATTTCGATTTACCTGTGGATTCTCCTTTGGGGAAATATATCTATCATTTGTGGGGTGCTAAGAATTTCATCGAAAATCCTTCTCATTTTTTTTATGTGAACGCTTATGAGACGGTAACACTAAGGGGTGAAGAATACCTCAGGGAAATTGGTAGTTGGGAAAAGGTTGGTAAAATATTCACCTATTTCAAAGACCAGCTACCTAAACCCTATTAAAAATTACTATATTTGCAATTATGAAAATAGATAGAAAGAAACTTGCTTGGTTTTTAACAAATATCCGTCACGATGCTGAGAAGGATAATATTAAACTCACCAATACGGACATTGCCAATCATCTTGGAACTTGGATAGAAAAAAATCCAGGGTGTATTGATATTCATGGTGTTAGTGACCCTGGTAGGTTTTATTATTCAACCGTTGGTTATGGAGTATTCTCTTTGATGGGTGAAAAATACCGTATGGGAAGGGTTGAAATCTTTGACAGTCAGGACGAATCAGGATATGCTGTTGATGAGGGTATCTACACGATGCCGTTCATTGCCGCAAACCAATTCGAAGAGTTCATTGATTCACTACAGACCGATTTACCAATTCACATTGAAATCGGTTCTCATAAGTGGTGTGAAAACGAGTGTGCCAAATCACTTGGTTTTGAAACCCCTGATGAGATGAGCGACCCTGAAAAAATCAAGGAGTATCGTAGAAAGAAAAACGATGATTATGCCCGTACAAGGGGATTCAAAGACTATGATGATTTGTTTAACAACAGTAAATTTGGCGGTAAAGCCGAAGAAACATTTTCTAAACCTGACAACAATGAGTGAATATACCTTTTGGGATGAAATGTGGAATGTTCCACCGAAACCCGAAGAACCTGAACCTAAACCTGAAAAAAAAAATTTAACAAAGTTCTGTCGCTCTTAGGAGAGGAAACTCAGGACATCACACGCTTAAGGTGGGAGATATAAGGGAACAAACTTATAATGGTCAGTTATAAGTCCACATCCTTATATCGTCATTACCACCGAGGATGCAACCCAAAACAACCCACGACGGTGAGCTGGTCGGGTAAGGTGGGGGCAAATAGACTAATGATAGATTAAATACAGAATCTTGGTTATACTTTGTTAAATTTTTCGGTCATTTTGGTTTGTTTTATCGTTCATTTTTTAAGATTTTGATGCGTAAACAACTAAGTTTTAACCGAATAATCTGACCCCGTAGCTCAGATGGTAGAGCAGTGTGTCTTAACATACTAGTCGGGCGTTCGAATCGCCTCGGGGTCACAATAAACTAAAAATTGCTCAATAAACTAATGAGGTTTATTGTAACAAAAAAAAGTTTACTAAACACTTTTAACTCAGATAAAAAATGTCGGAAATTCAACTCTTTCAAGGTAAACGATTTGACAATATGAAATTGATTTTCTATAATTGACAAAACATCAGGGCCTGTAGCTCAGACGGTTAGAGCGAGAAACTCATAATTTCGAGGTCGCGGGTTCGATTCCTGCCAGGCCCACCAACATATACCCTTATGACCCAAGAAGAATTGATAAATTTAATAAGACAACAGGAAAACCCCCTCCTTCTACTAGTGGGAACTTTAAACCTGTATAAAAAAGAAAATGGGTTCGAACAAGACCTGTTAACACCAGGATTTATTAAAGAATGGATGGTGTCTGAAATTCTCGACCATAAATGTCATAAGACAAAACATGGTGCTGATGCATATTCTAAAGACGGTAAAGAAAAGTACGAATACCTATCTTGTAAAGAGGGGGGGACCTTTCAACTTGACAGAATCCACGAAGACAACCTTCATAGAGTCGAAAGAAACGATGCTTTCTTTTTTGCCTTGTTTGATAAAAAAGATGGTCTAACTTGTAAGAATATTTGGAAATGTACAACTGACAAGGTTTTGGAAATTGTTAAAACCAAAATAGAGTTGTCTAAGAAGAAATCTTCTAAACATGTTTCTATAAGTTTGTCTTGGGTTGAACAAAATTCGGAAAAAGTTTTTTAGACATTTGGTTTTATAAAAATGTCGACATATATTTGTGGTGTTGTTAAGACATAAGGTCTTTGAAATGTTAAAAACAAATAACGGTTGGTAGTAACAATGCGTGAGTTGACAGTATGAGAGAGCATATCGCAAGGGTACACACTAAGAATATACCCTCTCTCTAATGGTGTGTGAAGCTGAACCTCTTTTGGGGGTTAGGCGGGATTCCTGATAAAGTCAACTACTACCAACTAAGTGCCGGTGTGGTGGAATGGTAGACACGGATGCCTTAGGAGCATCTGCTTTTTAGCGTGGGGGTTCGAGTCCCTCTTCCGGTACAAAAATGGTGTGATAGCTCAGGTGGAGTACTCATATGATACTCCCATGGTAGAGCAAGTCCGTGAAAAAGACCGTGCCGCGTGGTTCGAATCCCGCTCACACCACTTAAATTATTAAATTATGACAAAAGAAACCGTAAATGAAATACTTTGGGAACTGAAATATGTTCAAGATTCAGTTAAATCATATGGAAAGGAAGACAAATTTGACATACCTTTTTATGTTAATCACTTAAAAAGGGCAATTGAATTGATGGAGTCTCAAATTGAAGAAAAAAAATAATTAATTTATTATTCTACAAAACAATTTCAAATGGATATTTGTAAAAATATAGAAGACTATGGTGATTTTAAAATAATCCGAAATGTGATTTCTAATGACGAAATTAAAAGTGTTATAAACTTTTGGAATAGTTTTAATTCTTTTATTGATATTGATAAAAATGTGTGGGACACTACTTCAAAATCTATTACAAGAATAAATGCTCCAAATAGAGTTGTTGATATTGTTGGGATACAAAAAAATGATTTACCTTTTCTATCGGATATTTTTTTAAAATGTTTTGGATGTATTCTTACAAATTTTATTTTGGAATTCCCACATTATTTTACTCATTATCCTTTAGGTGGTAAACATACTAGACACATTGATTTCATTCCCTCATCCGATACAAGATGGCTTGTGATATTGATGTTAAATGATGACTTTGAGGGTGGCGAATTAATTGTTAATAATAAAGTTGTACCTAAAGAAAAAGGAATGGCGATTCTTTTTGATGGAAGTCTATTTCATGAAGTGACACCTGTGTTATCGGGTGAACGATTTGTTGTTGCTGAAGTCGTGGGTAAAAATTAAAAATAGGTTAGTCGGGTGGCTGAATTGACAAAGGCACATTCAATTTTGAATGGAGAACATCAAGACCCTTTTAAAGGGTTGTTCTCGCTTGTAGGTGGGATTCCTACCCCGACGTTTTTTACGGTGGATATAGCTCAGTTGGTAGAGCATCGGTTTGTGGTTCCGAGCGTCGTGGGTTCGATTCCCATTATTCACCCTAAAGTTTTTCCGCTATTTGACTTTAAATTTTTAATTAACTAATTTTAAGAAAAAAAAAACATGGCAAAATATATTTTGAAAACCTCGGACCTGCAGCCCAAATTGCTTGAGTAGCTGAAAATCCTGCGGTCAATGTGCTGCTATTTTGAAATGTTAAGTTAGTCAGGTTCAAATTACCGGAACCCGACCAAACAACATCAGACCCAATTTCTTGTACTGTGACTGTAAATCCTGAGGATGGGATTTATGATGGTGTTGGGGTAACTGTATTTGTTGGTGTGGGTGTTGGAGGATAATTTACCTCAACTAATACGTTTATCGGAGTACTTGAAACAAAACTACTACTTTGAATTGTTACAGGGTCAACTGCAAGAATACCACTTCCGTAATCAACAAACACTGAAGGATTACCACTGAAGATTATTGTATTTGCCCCTTGAGTCATTGTTACTGTACCTCCATAAGTTAAAGTATCGTAATAATCAGGATGGTTTAATCCAGAAGCATCTGTTGCATTAATATAAGCAGAGAAAGCTAAATTCCAATTATATGTTACAAGTTGAGGTCCACTAGTTTCTGAAAGAAACATTATATTACCTGGACTATCTGGATTGGATGGTGTAGCCCCATCAGGAAGGAAGAAAAAATATTGTCCTGGTCCAGCAGGTGTTGGAGTTGGGGTTGATGTTTCCGTATTAGTTGGCGTATTTATCGGAGTTTCAGTTGGGTTTGGAGTAATATACGCCGTTACCGAAGGAGTCGGCGAATTACTTGGCGTCATTGTTGGAGTTAGTCCAACAGTTACACTTGGTGTAGGAGTTTGAGTTGGAGTTTCGGTAGGTGTTTCTGTGTTAGTTGGAGTATTTGTTGGAGTTGGTGTTGGTGGATAATTAATAGAGGCAGTTAAATAGATTGGACTTCCAGAAACAAACGGATTTGCCGAAAGCTGTGTTACATCTAAAGAATTTGCTGAATAGTAACTTACAATTGTTGAAGTATAAGAGAAAAATCCACTGTCACCACTTGCAATGTAAGTATTGGTATCTTGTGTCAATGTAATTGTTCCACCATAAATTAATAAATCATCATATTCAGGATGTGAAGTTCCTGATTTATCGATTGCCGTAAACACAAATTCAAAACTATCATTTGGATTGTATGTTATCGTATCTCCTGAAGTGATAAACATGATATCACCATTACTTTGTGGGACAACAGGATTTGAACCCTCAGTCAAATAGAATTTATATGTGTTAGGTGGGTAAGGTGTGTTAGTTGGAGTAACCGTAGGTCTTGGAGTTCGTGTTGGAGTTCGTGTTGGAGTTCCTGTTGGATTTGGGGTAACCGGTATAGTTTCGGTAGGGGTTGGTGTTGGAGTAGGTGTAACACTAACAGCATCATAGGAGGTCCAATAACCATTTGCATTCAACCAAATTTTTGCATCAGCACCAGTTGCAAATGTTTGTCCATTTGAAACATATTCTGCAATTTCAATAAAGGATGGTTCAGTTAAGAATTTTGACCTAAAAAATCCAACACCAGCAATTGGTCCGTCAGGGCTTGGGTGGTCCTCTGTTGGAACTGAGTAACAAATAATATATCCCAAGTCTTCGTCGGGTCCATTCCACCAACGGACTCCTCCGTATCCTCCCGAATAGTTTTGTGGAGTTATACCCACGGCAATATCACCGACTTGTTCAGTTCCAGCAATAGGGGAACCTGGATTATAAGCAAAAGGACGAGCTGTGGGCATTTTTTAATAACTTATTATAAATAGTCTTTGGTTGTGACTTTTTTCTTTCTTATCTTTACATAAATTATTTTATTATGGCAAAACGAACTGACATTATAGAACAAACTTCGGAGTTCATGAAAATGAATTTGTTGGATGTGATTATGTTACTTGACCCAAGTAAAACTAACAAGTATACACCCCTAATGGTTAAACTATTTACGAAGAATTATAGTCAGAGGAATTTTAAAAAAAACCATATAGATGATTTTCGTAGAGAAATACGAGATATCTATAATTTGGAGTTAAAAAATATTTCAGACGAACAAATACCTTTGATTTATCAGTTTTTAGGTTCTTTCGAATCTGAGTTGGTTAGGTCGATGGTAAATCTCATTGATGCTGCCGAAAAGAATCAATTACCTGGTATGGATGTCACGCAAATCAAGGACATTTCAGAAATTCATCAATTAATAAGTTTGATTAAACTCAAGAACATTTCAAAAAAACTACAAAAACAAGTTTTCAGAGATTATGAGGATGATGAATGGTTAATTGTTCGACCATTTACCGCTGAGGCTTCTCAAAAATACGGTTATGGGACCAAATGGTGTACCGCCTCTGAAAAATATCAGGGTCAGTTTTTCAATTATACAGAAGATGGAAAACTTGTATATTGTATCAATAAGATTAGTGGAAAAAAAGTTGCCGTTTTTTATAGAAATCATTCAGATAAGGGAACCGAGCTAAGTTTTTGGAATATGGTTGACGACAGAGTTGATTCCATGTTGTGTGAATTACCAAATGCGATTATGGATGTAATAAAAGACATTTTGTTTGTAAAAGATTCTTTCACTAACAGGCAACTCAATGAACAATCGTGGCAAACTTCTTATTCTCTCTATAAAGAGCTTGAAAAGTCGTATCAGGAAGAAACTCCAATGGTCCGAGCAATACAAACTGAATTAAGAGATTTCCCAGTAGAGGTGGATTTATATGAACCCGAAGCAAATACGGCTGAAGGTGGACAGATATAATTACTTTACCGCAGAAATAACTATTTTACTACAAGTATGTTTAATAAAACTTGTTTAGTAATCTATATCGGAAATGGATATTCCGAAAAGGTTTTGGATTATAGTGGTTCTTATACCTATTCTGTTGACATGAGGGACAATCGTCCGAATCATCAGAAAATGATTTACAAACCTCTTAGGAGTTTAGGTTATAAGATTGACACCGCTTTGGTAACAAACAAACACAAATATTTTCAACAATTCAAAGAGGAATATTATGCAATTGATTTGGATTACGATGAAATCTCTAATCAAGATTTAAAGTTTCTTGGTAAATTATACCAATTAAAAGTACCCATGCAATGGGGTCCTGGAAATTTCAGAAGTGGTGGAAGATTTCTTAAATTACACGATGAAATTCCCGAATATGATTTGTATGTATTTGTTAGGGCGGACACTCAATTCAAACTCCCAATCTCAAAATTGAATATTAACGAAAACAAAATGAACTTTTTGTGGGCGGAGACTGATTTTCGTTTTTATACGGATGAAAAAGAAAGTATGGTTGAATCATTGGGAAGCGAGTTTTGGTTTTGGAATACATACAATAGGGTAACTGGAAATGTTTTTAATGTTGTCCCAAAAAAATATATCAAAACTTTTTTGGCTTATTTTTGGATGGAACATGTTTCACTCCATGGAATGATAAAAGACTTGCATCCATTAATTTCATTAGAAAATGATGTCAACATTATCATGGGTTTAGACCGATGTTATGTCACCGACCAAAGATTTTGTCAAAATCCTGTTTTCACATTCAATAAAAGAATCGAAAAATAATTTGGTCTTTTATGTTATTATTCTATATTTGTAATAACAAATAGGGATATTAGCTCAAATAGATAGAGCACCTGGTTTTTACTCAGGGGTTCGATTCCCCGTCGGGCTACAAGTCATTCTGTAATAACTAAAAAAAATATGAGAAACAAATATTCTGACAATTGGAAAGAATCTTGGAACCCCGAGGATTGGCAAGGTAGGTCAAAACACAAAATTCAAGGAGGATATAAAATCGCCTTTATTAGTTTGGTAGTAATTTTTGTTGTATCTTTGTTGTATTATGTATTTAACTAGACCAAACTTAGCAAACCAAAAAAATTGGGTTGTTGTTTCCAATGACCAAGTGTTTCATTATTCAACACTCAAAGAAGCAATATCAGGTGAAAAGGGACATTTGATGCCACTCACATATTATGAATCTCACTACAAATCAATTCAAGATGAAAGTAATATTCTTAGATAATGATGGTGTAATCTGCTTGGCAGAGAACTGGGGTTCTCGTAGGAAGAAACAAATCAAAGAGGGTAGAACTATGGGTACATCAGCAAATGACTTACCTGTATATGTTCGATTTGATAACTTCGACCCAAAAGCGATTAAGGTTTTCAACAAAATTCTTGAGAAAACAGGCGCAGAATATGTGGTGAGTTCAGATTGGAGGTTTCACGCAACACTCGAGGAACTTGGAGATTATTACTTATCACAGGGTGTTATTAAAAGACCAATAGATACCACAGGAATGTTTAAAGATTTATTTCCATCTGAATGGGCTAAACTAAGATTCAGGGCTGATTTGGAATTAGAGAGATTCATGGAAATTCAACATTGGTTGGAATCTCATCCTGAGATTACTCATTGGGTTGCGGTTGATGATTTGGATATGTCTATAGATTTTTTGGGTGCTCAATTTTCTGACAGAGATGGTTCAGATAACAAACCAGGCTTAAGTAATTTTGTTCAAACACCAAGGTCTTGGGAAGGTATAAAGCAATCAGGTATAAAGGATAAAATTATAAAATTTTTAATGTAATGACAAAGAAGCGATTATCAAAACAGGAAAAAAATCAGAAAGTTGTTGAAGAACTAATCAACAAAATGTTTTATATTGCAGGTCATAATATTTCTTACGAGGATATTAAAGACAGAAAAGATTCTTGGTATCAGGAATGGGAAATGACCAAAGCTCAAAATGATGAATGGCAGTTGTGGGGTACTGAATTTATAAGAAAAAATCTTAGAATCAACAAACACCTTGCGGAAAGGGAAATGGCTATGATTGGTTTGATGTGGGGTTTGAAATTTTCAGATTGGGAACAATGAAAGAATTAGCGATAATTGTTTTGGGACTCGCATTTATTCTATTAATTGGATATATTGTTTACCACTTTGAGAATCCTTGGTGGTCTTTGTTGGCACTTGCATTACCAAGTATATTGAATTCGATAAAGGATAATGATGGTGATAATCCTGATATGATTTAAGTCACAGAAAACTTACTTGATAGAGCAAATCCCTCACCTTCCACAAGTCACTTGAAAATATCTTTGAACTTTTGGAATGATTTTAAAGTTTGTGAGATATCAAAAGATGGTTTTTCCTGTTGAAACTGACCATCTCTGACACCGGCAGTCGTAGTTTCGGTATCTTCAGTTTCTGACTCTTCGCTTGGTGTATCCGTAATATTTGAAATGTGGATGTGATTGTAGTGGTTTCCACCTGTATTTGTTTGCCATAAAACTGCCTTATCTTTTCCACTCTCGACATTTAAAGAATAACCCATATCAACCAATTCATTCACCAAAGCATCACCAAGTTTTTTGAATTTTGGGTTACCTGGGTTGTTTGAACTCGCACCCTGAGCGGCTTCTCCATTGATATTTGAAATATCAACCGCGTTATTATCGGGATGTCTACTACGAGTTCCACTAATAGTTTTTTCAGAGTGTCCCGAGCTGGCGGTAGTTATAACCGCTTTAACACCAGCTCTTTTAGCGGCGGTGTTGATATCTTGTAACAAAGCCCTTGAGATTTTGTCAGTTTTGGTTGCATCATCATCGGTAGTAATGAATGAAAATCCTGTTTCATCCACTCTTACATAGTCTTCCAATAAAGAGATTTGTTTTTTAATCTCAGAAATTTCTTTCAATAATCTACTGTTCATAATCAATAAATAGTTTATTGAGTAATTAAGAGCCGAAGGCAGGAATCGAACCTATCGCGTCACACCATCTTTTACGAAAGCTGCTCTACCACTGAGCTACTTCGGCTAAAACCCCAACATCCTTGAAGCGTCCTCCAAGGAGAGGTTGGGGGTGTGATTGTATCTTATGCCTTGGGTTATTCACTTGTATCACTATAAGACCTCAGAATTTAGAGCTGTTCTTACGGGAAGCCTCGAGGTACTGTTTATTTTAAAATAGACCCGGGCCCAACAAGCCGTATAAATACGGAAGGGCCCTTTTGAAGGTCTACTTTGAGCGGTAAACAGGATTCGAACCTGCGACCCCGTACTTGGAAGGAACGTGCTCTACCAACTGAGCTATTACCGCTTTTTATTTATACAAACAAGACAATATCACCATGGATATTATCCCATTCACAAAGATAAATCTCACATTGAGCTTTGTCAATAATTTGACCGCTTTGGAAGAGGATATCAGTGGTGTTGAGAATTTCAGGATTCATAGAAAGGGGGGTTTAGGTTTAAATATATCAAAATTATGAATTCTATTCCGAAATATCCGTCTTATCGAGGTCGTAGAGGGAAATTTCGTCGTTTTTCCAAGCTTTCCAATTATCAAAATTTTTTAGTTCTGCTAAAACTTCATTTCGAAGCAAGGTATAGCCCTCAGGTGCCACACCATTGTATCGGGTTTTTTTTATGTCTTCTTGACTTGATTTCATAACTTTTGTAGGCCCACCAGGATTCGAACCTGAAATATCTCATTAGAAGTGAGAGGGTATATCCCTTTACCTATGGGCCCTTTGTCTGTACAAATATAATAAATAATTTATAAACTTTCAAATATTTTTCTGCGGAAAAGGAGGGATTTGATTCCCCGATATGGTTTACCTTATGTCTGATTTTAAGTCAGGTGCCGTACAACAACTTGGATACTTTTCCGTGAGAAACCATAATAAATAAATTATTTTTTGTCAACAGGATTTAAAACATCAAACAGAAACTGACAATAATATTTTCTACAAATCTGTGGTCGGATATCATAAATAGAACAAGAACGCAATGTAGAATTATAAAATATACATGGTTTCCGTTCTTTTTCGATATCGATTTTTAACGCCGGATACGAATTAGGATTTTGCCATGAACTTCTTTCAGGAAATAATCTTGAACCTTCCTCGAATGAATAAAATATTTCTTCAAATTTTACTTTTCTATTGAATCTATCAGATAATCTTTCAAGAAACTCTTCGGGGTCCGTGTGAGGTCCAATTATGTAATCTCTGTCTTCTATGTGACAACAACTACCATCATAATCTTTCCTACCAAAACAATTGTTACTACAAATATTTGCGTGTTTACTCATAGTTAAAATATAGAAAATTATTAGTGATAAAAAAAGGGGTCCGAAGACCCCTCTGCGTCAAAGAGAAATGTAAATTACTCTGCGGTAGCTTCTTCTCCTAAAGTTTCAACAACTTCTTCAGTTACAAGGGTATCCTCCTCGGTAACAACAGTTGTGGTGTCAATAACAGTTTCTTCAACTGTTGATTCACCGCCACAAGAAGTTAAAACGACAGCAGCAAAAATAGATGCGATGATGTTTTTCATTTTGTATAAATTATATTGAATATTATAATCGACAATAATTATCTGTCAAGTAGTAAAAAATAATAAAACTTAACATCAAATTTTACATAAATTATAAATCTAATTTATGAACAAATGAAAAGGTCTAATTAAAGACCCTTTCAAATTTGTCCACGGTGGAGGTGGTGGGATTCGACACAAGTGGACTATATCATCATCTTTTTCAAGATGTCGGACGCTAATGTGGTATTACGGTAGAAGCGTCTACCACCCACTAGTCTCTGCACCTTCCTATTCCTACCAGGCTTGGCTCAGGATAATCCCGAAAGACTTCCCCTGAATTCATCCGATTTTCGACATATCTCACGATATGAAGGGGCTCGATTTTTAACCCACGTCTTGCTCAGTTTACCCATAAAGGACTACATGCTTAGGTCAGGGTTTGTTTAACCCTCCGAAATATCTGATTCCTATTTTGCCATCGTCATCAGAAACTGTGGAGTGTTCACTCAAATCGGTAGAACACCAAACATTACCTCCATTTCTTTTAAGGTAGAAACCACACCATAAGGACTTCTGTTTCAAGGTATATGTCCCCATCGACCCACGGTTATTATAGCCTAAGCTACAGTAACCGCTTCAGTTGTAAGAAGACCTACAGCCTGAAGCTTTTCAAAAGTGTTGCCACTTAAAAAGCACTCCCATAGATTAAAGTGATAGGAAACATCTCACTGCATGCCCCGTATGATTAACCCTGCCAATCAATACCGTTCACCCCCATATTTCAAAGAACTCTACAAATATAAGTATTTATATTAATATGACCAAGTCCCGAAGAATAATTTCAGAAAGTACTAAGGATTTTCCTCAGTTGGTTTACGATTACATCAAAGGTAAAGTATCTGCAGAGGATGTTTTAGCTCAGAGTGTGGTAGATAAAATAATAGAAAATCCCAATAGGGTAAAATCTATCTTTGAAATAAAGATGGATGGTAACGAGTTGGTAGATTTTTTCAATTTGGGCGAGTTTGATTATTGGTGGTTATCTATGTTTTTGGATGGGGGCAACATGGAGTATGAAGGTCCTGATATCATCTATGATAGGATGGCGGAGACTGATTTTTTCCTTGGAGATTATTTCGATAGAAACGGTGAGGAATATCAGATGATTTTGAAGTTGTATCGGAAGTTCAACGAAAATTTTACCGCAAATACGGATACAAGGCCTATCAACGAAACAATCTTAAAATCATATCCAAGAGAAATTACTCAAATTTTAGATGTCATTTATGAATATCAAAATGAGGAGTTTACCGAAAAAATGGGGAAATTGATATCAAATCAATTGAGTGAGGTATTAGGACCTTATGGTGTGAATATAGAAACCAATGAGAAATATAGTAATTATTTCAATGTGTCTATATCGGCAGGAAATTTATACTATTTGATGAAAATTTATCCGAACAAAAAAGAGGAACAATCAGATTCGGTAAGTATCTATTCAACAATGAATGGATTGACTCGAGGAAAAGATATAGGGGGTTGGGAAGAAGAAAGATGGAACATTGATGTTCATGTATTTAAGAAGAATCCGAGGTATGTCTCTGAGACTAATCGAATGATTACGGATTTACTTGAGAAAGTGGACGAGGAAGTTTCACCTCAGAGAACAGAAATTTTGACAAAAATATTAAAACAATTCGGAACGGGTAAACCCATCAATGTGCCACAGAAGAATATCAGATTCGCGATAAGTCACTATGACGCAGGTTCTAATAAACTCATTCTTTTTGTTAATAAGGTAACAGACGGTAGATATTCTGATTTACCAATTCGTAGATGGGGTAGTGATGAACTAAAAATATCCCCTCTGAATTTTTACAACTGGTACCACAATTATGAGCTGACTTTGGAATCAAAGAATATTTTACTATCTTTGCGTAAAATATTATCTCATGACTCACAGTAAAATTGAATTCTTAAAGAAAGTCTTATCCGTTCCAACCGCAACATACCGAGAGGGTATGATGGTCGAGTTTATTTGTGAGTGGTTAAAGGAAAAACAAATCCCATATTTCGTGGATGAACATCTAAATGTTTATGCAACTAAACAAACTGATGAGAATATTGAATATTTCCCTTGTGTGATTTCTCATACCGACACCGTACATGGGTTGGGACCTATCAATATCCGTGAGGAATTTTTGGTAAATGCTCAAGGGGAGCAACGCCCTTCTCTTAAAGCTTATAACGACCATGACGAGCCCACAGGAATTGGGGGTGATGACAAAGCTGGTGTTTTTGCTTGTTTGGAATTATTGGAGGAACTACCGAATCTGAAAGCGACATTTTTTGTTTCTGAAGAAACGGGTTGTCATGGTTCAAAAAAAGCTAGTCCCGAGTTCTTTGAAAATGTTGGATATGGTATTCAGTTCGATGCTCCCGAAAATTGGATGGTGACTGAATATTGTTGGGGTCAGCAATTGTTCAACCGTGATTCTGAATTCTTTGATGTTTGTAATAACATTTTAACTGAGGGTATTGGTGAAGACTTAGAGTATATGGTTCACCCCTATACAGATGTATGGGCTTTACGGGGTAAATTTGACATCTCCTGTATTAATTTCTCTATTGGGTACTACGACTACCACACCCCCTACGAATATGTTGTAATCGAAGATGTTTTTAATGGAATTGAGATGGGTAAAAAAATGATTGAAAAATTGGGATATCGTAAACATCAAAAAGATTTGAAACCTCAAACAAATCCGTGGGTGTTCTAATTAAAAGTTTCAAAATCTAATCGTACAATGTCAGCCCAAAGTTCAAACGGTGCATCTATCTTTTTTTCTAATTCTTCACTAATTATTGCCTTGAGTTCTTGGATTACCTCACCATAAAATTCAGAACCTTCTAAGTTTGACAATAATTGGTAATCTACATTTGTAAAACTGAAATCTTCGGAGCTGTAAGTACTACCTGATATTGAGGTATCAACAACTACCGAAACATTAATTTCGTGAAAATTATAGTTTCTTTCCACATCAAACTCATCAACATAATACTTGAAATTATATCCCCCACATTCTTTACAATCAAAAACTTGATTTTGAATTTTATCTGATATTTCTTTTATAAATTTTTTGGTACCACCAAGATACTCTATGGCAAAAGGAAATGTTAGTGAAGAATCTAAAATATATTTACCAGCCATTTTTTCCGATTTCCGAGAGAGACCAACTTTATCCCAATATTTTTTTACTAAAAGAAAGTATTTGTCGAAACTTTCTTGATTGGGGTGTTTGTAAGATTCTTTTAAATTTTTGGGTTCGTTGTTGTGATTACACTGATGACAAATATATGGGTCATGACCCCCCTCGGATAGTTTCCAAGACCAACCACAATTGTCACAAGTAACCTTACCTTTACTAACTTCTTCTTTTAATATCTTGATTATAATGTCCCTCATATGTTATAAATACAATTCTGTATAAATAAAAAAGGGGGACTTTCGTCCCCCCTTTTATGTTAAGAGATTTTCACCTCTTCATTTACCACCTTTAGGGTGTATTTTCGATTTTCTTTAAGTTTACCTATTAGGATAAGTTCCGATAGGTAATCTTCGATTTTGTCTTGGATGGCTCGTTTTACTGGACGAGCTCCGTATTCATCATCGAAACCGACTTTTGCAATGTACTCTGTGAGGGTGGGGTCCATCACCACTTTGTACTTCATGTGACCTAGTCGCTTGGAGAGTTTACTAAGTTCTAGTCCTACAATCTTCTCGATGTTCTCCTTTGTGAGTGTTTGGAACACAATGGTGTCATCGATACGGTTTAGGAACTCGGGGGAAAAGAAGTTCTTCATTTCCTTCATCAAGATTTGTTTTTTAGCCTCCTCGTTTGAGTACTTGTTAGAGGAGAACCCGATACCAGCTCCAAAGTCTTGAAGTTTCTTGACTCCGAGGTTGGTGGTCATGATGATAAGGGTGTTCTTGAAGTTGATTTTTCGACCGAGGGAATCGGTTGCGTGACCATCATCAAGAATCTGAAGGAGAATAGAGAAAATGTCCTTGTGGGCTTTCTCAACCTCATCGAATAGGATAACCGCATATGGTTTGTTTTTTACCTGTTCGGTAAGCTGTCCACCTTCTTCGTAACCGACATATCCTGGGGGTGCTCCCACCAAACGAGACAGTGTGTGCTTCTCTTGATATTCACTCATGTCGACTCGAATCAACGCATCCTCTGACCCGAACATCTCCTTAGCAATCTGTTTTGCTAAGTGGGTCTTACCCACACCTGTTGAACCCAAGAAGATAAATGAACCAATAGGACGGTTAGGGTCTTTGATTCCGATTCGGTTACGACGGATTGATTTGACAATCATAGACACCGCATCGTCTTGACCAATTACCTTTTCCATAAGGGATTTGTCCATATTAATAAGAGCGTTAATATCGTCAACTGACATTTTACTCACAGGAATTTTGGTCATATTGGAAACAACATCGTAGACTTGTTCCACCGAGATAGGGATACGAGTTGTTGAGGATTCTTCCGCGTATTTCCGCTTTTCCTCTTCGAGTTTAGCAAGGATTTTACGCTCCTTGTCCCTTAGTGCTGCCGCTTCTTCGTAGTTCTGTTTCTTTACAACATCCATCTTTTGTTGTTTGATTTCCGAAGCCTTGAGTTTTAGTTCTTCAATTACTTCAGGAATCTTTTGCTCGGTTTGACTACGAGCACCAACTTCATCCAAAATGTCAAAGGCTTTGTCGGGGAACTCACGGTCGGTGATATATCGGTCTGCGAGCTTCACACAAAGTTCGATTACTTCTTGAGAGTATGCCACTTTGTGGAACGATTCGTATCGGTCTTTAATGTGAGTGAGAATTTGGATGGTCTCCTCAACTGATGAGGGGTCTACAATGACCTTTTGGAATCTACGCTCCAAAGCTCCGTCTTTTTCAAATGACTTACGATACTCATCCAAGGTAGTTGCACCGATACATTGAATTTCTCCACGAGCAAGTGCGGGTTTAAAGATGTTTGAACCGTCTAAACTACCTGTTGAGTTACCTGAACCAATCAATGTGTGTATCTCATCGATAAAGACAATGATGTTGGGATTGTTGGAGAGTTCCTCAAGGATAACCTTTAGACGCTCCTCGAACTGACCACGATACTTTGTCCCTGCCACCACAGCGGTGAGGTCTAAATTGACAATACGCTTGTCAAGAAGATTTTTGGGACATTCTCCATTGATAATAAGAGACGCCAATCCCTCAATCAAAGCGGTTTTACCTGAGCCTGGTTCCCCCAAGATAATAGGGTTGTTCTTCTTTCTACGGGAAAGGATTTGAGCAATACGAATAATCTCTTTCTCCCGACCTATCACTGGGTCAAGTTTTCCTTGTTCTGCCAATTTGTTCAAGTCACGAGAAAAGTTATCCAATACGGGAGTACCCGATTCGGAGGTAGGTTTCTTCCTTGAGAGTGTCTTATCGTCGTCGCCTAATGTGTCGTTCATAATTTATAGAATTGATTTGTACAAAGGTTAATCAAAAAAAGGACAATTCCAAACCCCTGTCAGAATTTTGTTAGTAATTGACAAGATGTCATAAAAATATTTCTAAATAAAACTAATTCAGACATTTTGTCAGTTATTTTGATTTGGTACGGGGATTGACTTATCAGGTTCAAATAAAAAAATTAAAAAATACAAAAAATGTTTAGAAGAAAATTATTTAATGAATTTGACAACCTTTTTAACTCACTGTTAAACCAAGACCCATTTATCTTTAAAGGTAAAACGCAAAAAGAGAATGGTAAGGATGAGAATGGTGATTGGTCAAAAGAAACCTTTACCTCTGAAGATGGTATGATTCAATTCACCACGATTTTTAGGTCAACCTACGGGAACACTCCACAACCCGAAGAACAAAATACCTTGGAGCGTCTTAGAAAAGAACTCCAAAATGCGGTGAACCTTCAAGAGTTTGAAAAAGCGGTGGAGCTTCGTGACAAGATTAAAAACTTGGAAGACAATAAAGTTAAACTTGAAGACCTTAACTTACAACTGACAAAAGCAGTTGACCAACAAGACTATGAAAAAGCAATTCAATTAAGAGATGAAATAAAGAAACTTTCCTAATAATCAAAGACCCTGTTTTTGACCCTCCGCGTAAGTTGGGGGTTTTTTGTATTTATCAATTAACAATACACTAGTAAATTAACTTATAAAAACATCTTTACAATGGGAGTAAAAAAAGAAACTATAGACGGAACAAAAATCATCAATGAGATTGATTCAACAACAATCATTAAAAGTGTCTATGATACGGAGTCAAAAGAAATGGTCGTAGAATTTAAAAATGGAACAAAATACCAATATAATGAAGTTCCACATCAAACCTACACAAAGTTTAGAATGGCAGAATCTCAAGGGAAATACTTTTCAAGTGATATTGCCAAAAAATTTAAATACACCAAACTCTAACAAGGAGGTATTTATCTCAGATGGCCCAACTATCAACCATACTTCAGAGCTTCACAGTTAGAGACACCCTTAACCCAAAGGTATGGGAAAACTATGACGATGCCTCAGAAGCGGTGATTAAACCAAAAGTAAGAGACGCTCTTATGAAAATTGCCGAAGCATTTGGCGATACATTAATAGATGACTTGGAAGTTGAAGATGTAGTCCTAACAGGTAGTCTATCAAACTACAACTGGTCAGAATATTCAGACTTTGACCTACATCTTATTATCGATTACAAACAATTCGGAAAACAATCTCAACTTTACAGAGATTTATTTGGTCTTAAAAAACAGATATTTAACGACAAACACGATATTAAAATTTTTGGTTACGAAGTTGAACTATACCCACAAGATTCTCAGGAGATGCATTTTGCCTCGGGAGTATATTCGGTGTTAAATGATGAGTGGATTTCTAAACCCTCAAAAGAAAAACCACAACTCGAAAGAGGTGTTCTAACGACCAAAATCGATGGTTGGAAAGACAAAATAGAAAATCTTATTACCAACATCAAAAAAGAAGGACTCAAAGCCAACGAAGAAAAAGTTGAGAAACTGAAAAAAAAATTAAAAGATTATCGTAAGTCGGGACTCGAAAAAGAGGGGGAATATTCCTATGAAAATTTGGTGTTTAAGTACCTTCGTAGGTCAGGATTGTTGGAAAAACTCTATAATACTGTTAGTCGTCAAACAGACAAAGAATTATCAGTTGAAGTAAAATTGGTAGATTAATACCATTTTAGATATTTATTTATTAAAGTTATTATTAACTGACAATATTTATAGAAAAAAGTCCATGGCGTTGAATTATTTTATTGGAATTTCTTGTACGGGGCAACCCTTCAGATATTTAGCTACTGAAGCTACAATTGTTTCGGGTAGAATTTATGAATTATTAGCAGGGGCAACAAACATTGGTTGTTGGACCCTTACTACTTTTGATGAAACTCCACTTGCACAAATTGTAACAGTATTCAATGGTCCATGGGAAAATTGTGTTGATTGTTTGGGAGACTTAACACCAACACCAACGGAATCACCAACATCAACACCCACACGAACACCAACAAACACCCCTACGAACACGGTGACTCCAACACCAAGTATAACAGCTTCTCGTACACCAACACCAAGTATAACTTCATCCGCCACTGCAACGCCCACAAATACTAGTACACCAACCACCACTCCAACAAATACTCAAACACAAACACCAAGCTCAACTGTCACTCAAACACCAAGTTCTACCAAGACACCAACACCAAGTATTACCGCAACACAAACAATTACCCCCACTAATACCGCAACAGTTACCAACACCCCAACAGCGACCCTCACAAGAACACCAACTCCAAGTATTACCGCTAGTCCTACGGCAACGACAACTTCAACTCCAACACCTACACCAACACCTTTTGGTGTATTTGATGTAAATGTTCAGTATGAAGCCGAGGCTTGTGTAACTTGTGGAGATGCTGCACCAACCACTGCTCCATACCCACATCCAGCCGATTGGGTTCCTGTTGGTCCCGATGGTGGGAAACAAGGAACTGTAATCGATTTAAGTGCGGTACAACTAGGGGGTATGCACGGCCTTAACAACTAAAAATTAATTAAAAAAAACCATGGCAAAATTAAAAGCAATCGGTAGCGAAAAACTCGAAGGAGCCGATAAATTAAAAAGAATTATGGAGATTGCCACCTACCGTACGTCATCAACAGGCATTAAAGAAGGTGCAACAGAATATTCCATTAATTTACCGGATGGAATGGATTACCACATTGTAAAAGAAAAACAAGGTTACATTATCAAAAAGGGGATTAACGAATCCACTTTAGATTACATGGAACCAATGAAAAATAGAAAGTATCACTCCTCATACTCACAAGCTCTTAGAAAGTTAAATTTAATAATTAAAGAAAACAATGAGCTTAACGGACAAAACGAAGAAGTTAAATTGTTTGGTGAACAAAAGAAATTTGTTTTAAAAACACCAACCCCACCAACACCTGAAGTTGTTACACCTGCGGTTCCCGCAGAACCAATGGCGCTTCCCGCACCTGAACTACCTATGGACGACATGGGTGGTGACGATGAACTTGATTTAGGTATGGACACAGAACTAGATTTGGATGTTCCTGCTGAAGAACCTATGACAGGTGGTGAAGATATGGAAGAAAGAGTTTCTTTTAAAGTAATTCAAAAACTTACTGGTAAATTGACTCAAAAAATGAGAGCCCTCGAAGACCAAGAAGGAATGTCTTCTGAGGACATTAAATATGTTATTAACATGGTTCTTTCAGCTCTTGATTTGACTAAATTAGACCCTGAGGACATGGAGGACATTATGTCTAAGTTTGAAGATGTGGAAGCTGATGTTGAAATGGATTTAGATTTTGAGGATGAAGTTTCTATGGAAGAACCTATGGAAGGTATGGGTTCTGAAGACTATGACTACAACTCGGTTAGGGAAAGCAATATCGACAAAGTCCTTAGTAAGTATTTTGAGGTTACGGATTCAGAAGTAGAACTTTCAAAAAAGTTGTTTGAGGAAAGAAAAAATGAAAACAAGAAAAAAGTTAATTCGTTTATTTCAAAAATTGAAACTTTATCAGAGACCATCGAACAAGAGTTGGCAAGTAAGAAGTTTTTAGAAGAAAACTCAAATTTTGAATTTGTTGGTAGAACAAATAAAAAGAATTTGGTATTTGAAAATAAAAATAAACAAATTAAAATCTCTGTTGAAGGAATAGTTTTATGAGATATCTAACTTATATCAATGGACTAGGTCCTGATTATAAGGGAAACAATCTCTACGAATTTATATTTTCTGAAAACTTAGATGTGTGGGGTGATTCATGGGAGTCGTCACCTTCGGGTGGATATCCCACACCACCTAAATTAGAACATATCAATAAAGTCGGAGTACTTAGAAACTCAGATGTCAAATTGGAACTTGTTCAAAACTCAGATTATTTCAATATGTCCGATGCCATGGACGGTGTTATTGCTTTAGGTTGGGAAATTGAAGAGTATGATGAAAACAATCGATTGGTGTTTAAATTTGGTGAAGAAGAAGAATCGGTAAAAAATAAACTTTACGAAAAAGACCTAATTCTTGAGTTCGAAAAAAAAGTTGTATATGAAAACTAAGGAAAAAATTGTTAAATTGGTAGAAATGGGGTTATCACCAACAACCGTTGTAAAATTAAATGAAACTCAAATCGATGTGCTCTTAGAAAAACTTGCAATCTTAGAACAAGGTGCTGTTATTATTTCCCCTGAAAAAGCGGAACCACAGAAACTCAAAGATTTAACTTCAAGAGGTATTAATGTTCGTATTGAAACTGAGATGACTGAAGATGATGTGGACTATATGGGTAGTTCTCAAGGTGGTGCCACCACTCAAGCACCACACCAAGTTCAAGCCCCTGATGGTATGGGTGATTTAGGTGATACCGAGATTGATAAAAAGGAGGATATGTCAGAAGAAGAAAAAGATGAAAACAATCCTTGGGCAATATGCCACGCACAATTAGGTCCTAAGAAAAACGCCAAGTTTGAAAGATGTGTTAAACAAGTTAAAAAAAGTTTAAAGGAAGGAAAATCTCCGATGGATTTTTTTATTGAAGAAGAAATTGTATCTTTGGTTGAAAATTATTTAGAACCAAAAATGACAAAAACAGAAATATTGAATATGATTGCCGAACAAGGTGTCATTCGTCGCTCGGTTTACAAACCAAAATCTAAAAGAGGAAAGAGTGTTCGTATGAGTCGTCCTATTGGGGATTTAGGGATGTTACAATCTATGGGTGAGGCAGAAACTGAAACTGCACCTGTTAAACCAACTACCAAACCTGGTACGAGACCCTCTATTCGTCCTGCACATCCTGGTAAAAAACCATTCGAAGGACCAAATCCCAAACCAAAGGCCTCTAATAAAGAAATGGAAGGTGCTAAAAAAGATGTATTACAACTAATTCAAAGTATTCTTCGTGATGGCAAAAAATAGAAAAATTCGAGAACAAATCGATTACGGGGATTATCCCGAGCGTATGGACCCAAGTCTCGAAAGAAAACTCCGAGACCCTGAGAGTCCTTACGCAAAAAATCCTGCAATGGGAAAAGGTTCTGAAGATGTACAAAGATTGGTTACAAACCGATTTAAACAAGTTGTGGACAAAGTTCGAGAGGTTACAGGAAGAGAAACAATTAATTCTCAAATGTTGGGAAGGATGTTAATTTCAGAAATGTATCAGAAAGTACCCCAAGTTATGCAAATTGAATCAAGACACAGGGATGCTTTGGAAAACTTGGCAATCGAGGCTTGTTTGGAAGATACCCAAGTACCCTCTGATTGGTTTATTGTTGAGGCAAATTTGAATCGTGAAACAATCGATGTTAGTAACTTTAGATACGAAGCCGAGGAGTTAGAGGAAAAAAACGAAGAGGACGCTCAAAAGATTATGATTGACTCAGGTTTTGACATCGATGAGGTAACCCCTGAAGAAGTTTTAGAATTAGAAAAGCATAAGAGAAATATTATCAACGCAATTATCCAAGGGTCAGCAAAAAAAGGTCACTATCTTTTTCAAAAACCTGAAATTAGAAAAAAACTCGATGAAATAGACCCAAGACTTTATCCCGCATATTTGGAGATAATGTCCTTAAATGATTTTATGTACTTTACCATGGAACAAATGATTGAGATGATGGGTGCTACAGGTCAAGGAGTTGCTGGGAAGGTTGAACTTGAGGACGCCGGAGATGATGGTTTTGAAGACGAGGATGGTGATAGTTCTCCCGATACGGTAATTAAAGCTTACGGGATGTTGTTTCCCATTGTGTGTCATGAAATAATCAAAGGATTGGAAGAGGCTAAAGGTCGTTATGGTTTACCTGAAGACCCCACAACTCGTGAAAAAGTTATGGGTCAAACCGATACTTTACCTATGGAAGCATGGTCCCTTAGAATTGGACCGCAAATTGTTGAAAAAATTCGTTTTGCGTTACCTGATGAAGTTTATGATGAACAAAACAAAGGTTTGATTAATTGGTTCCAAATGGAACTTTATAAACTCCCTGCTGAGGAATTCTTAGAAATTGTTGGAAATGCAATTTCCGAAGACACCAAAAAAATTGCAAAGGCTACCGACTCTTTTCGTGAGTTGATTACAATTGCAAAACAAAATAAGGAGGAATACGAAAGTTTTGACACGGACGAAGATTCCGAAGATGATGGTTTAGATTTCTTATCAGGTTTGGGAATTTCCCGTCCTGACTAAGAAATTATGACAAAAGAACAAGTTATTATTGAGTATAAAAAGTGCATGAAAAGCACTCCGTATGCGCTGAAGACTTATTTACAAACTTACGATAATACGGTTTCCCGTTATGTACCTTTGGAATTGTTTCAAGACCAAGTTCAACTTGTCGAGGATTATGAGGAGTACAATGAAAATATTGCCCTGAAGTATCGTCAAGCGGGGGTATCGACAGTTACCGCCGCTTGGGCAAGTAAACGACTAGCATTTGCAAGAAAAGAAAAACCCGAGAAAGTTCTTATAATTGCAAATAAATTAGATACTTCGGTGGAATTTGCAAACAAAATCCGTGGATTCACCGAACAATGGCCAAGTTGGGTCGGAATAGGGTTTGCACCTGAAAAAAATTCCGCTCGTCACTTTAAATTATCAAACGGATGTGAAGTAAAAGCTGTTGCAACTTCAAAAGATGCACTTCGTGGTTACACCCCCACAACATTAATTTTTGACGAAGCAGCTTTTATTGAGGCCGATAGTGATTTTTGGGCGGCTTGTATGGCATCTCTTTCTACAGGAGGTAAAGTGGTTGTAATTTCAACCCCTAATGGTTTTGATGCAATTTACTATGAAATTTATGACCAAGCGCTTCGTGGTATGAATGATTTCAAAATCACTGAAATGTATTGGTATCGTGACCCTAGATATACCAAAGATTTGTATATGGTTAAAACTAAAGACTTAGTTCATTACCTTCTTAACAAACATGAATACACATTAGATAGTATTATTGATTTATCACTTGAAAATAGAAAAGAAAGAAATTTAGATACTTTACACAAATATATTGAAGACGGTTATAAACCATGCTCATCTTGGTTGGAAAGTATGGTTAAAAAACTAAAATATGATAGAAGAAAAGTTGCACAAGAATTAGAATGTAACTTTTTAGGTTCAGGTGACAATGTATTTGATTCTGAACTTTTACAGAATATCCAAAAAAATGATATTAAGGAACCAAGTGCCAAATTAATAGGTGGACAGTTATGGATATGGAAAGAACCTGTAAATGGTCACAAATATGTCATGGGTATAGATGTTTCTCGGGGAGATTCTGAAGACTTTTCTTGTTTTGTAATTATTGATTTTGATGAAAAAGAACAAGTATTAGAATTTGTTGGAAAATTACCACCCGATACATTAGCCGAAATTGCATATAAGTGGGGTATTATGTATAGTGCCTTGTGTGTTATAGATTTGACTGGTGGTATGGGGGTTGCAACGGCAAGAAAACTTCAAGAAATGGGTTATGAAAATTTTTTCTATGATGGGGTTGACATGTCAAATAAATGGAAATATGACCCAAGAGTTAAAGAAAAAATACCTGGAATCAATTTTAACAATAAAAGGGTTCAAATCATCGCTTCCTTTGAAGAATCCCTCCGTCATGAATTTAAAGTAAGGTCGAGTAGGCTGGTAAATGAAATGGGGACTTTTATTTATATCAATGGTCGACCTGACCACCAAAAAGGTCACCATGATGATTGTATTATGTCAATTGCAATGGCGACTTATGTTGCGGAAGCGGCATTCCCCTCATTGGTTAAGGTGGTAAACCATACAAAAGCAATGTTGGATTCTTGGTCTACTATTGTTACCGAAAATAAAGAAAAATCCGAATATTTTAATCCTTCTTTACCACAATTTAATCATTCGGGGATGAATCACTCTAAAAATTATGAGGCTACCCGAAATGATTATCAAAAGTATGGTTGGTTATTTGGAAGGTAAAAGTATTTATAATAATCCATAAGGGATTAAGTTTGAGTAAGAATGAAAAATAGAAATTTAACGGTTTGGCAGAGGTTAACAAGGGCTTTGGGTCCTAATGCCTTGATGAATCAAGATTTTCCTGTTTACAAGTTAGATAAAAAGGAATTACTCAGAACTACTGATAAAACTGAATACGAAAGGGAAAAACTTCAAGCCAAACAATCATTTTATTTAGCAAATCAATTTGCTAAAGTTGAAAATAACCTCTACACTCAAGCCGTATATTATGAACCAAATCGTTTGGCTTCGTATTACGATTACGAATCTATGGAATATTGTATTCATGGTGATACTAAAATAGCCACGCCTGATGGATTTATTACCATTAAGGAGCTTGCAGATAAAGGGATAAACTACGAATTTATAA